>Ga0114956_1000818_pt1 | contig 23731 bp, 23 predicted proteins | sample MaitaG_FD_87304 | JGI IMG/M metagenome (GOLD analysis project Ga0114956, IMG submission 87304) | Marine algal microbial communities from Maine, USA - Maine_Asex2 metaG | ecosystem: Host-associated > Algae > Red algae > Unclassified | place: Maine, USA | collected 2015-01-05
TGGCGCAAGGAGATCCGAGAGGACAGCGGAGGAGCGGGCAAGTACCGGGGTGGACTCGGCCAGATTATGGAGATCGGCCCAGCCGACGGGTACCAATTCGAATTCTCCTCGATGTTCGACCGCGTGCTGAATCCTGCTCGGGGTCGCGCCGGCGGTAGCAACGGCGCAGCCGGCGCGGTGTATCTCGACGATGGCACGCCATTTCCGACCAAGGGACGCCAGTTGGTTCCAGCTGACCGCAAGCTGATTCTTGAGCTGCCGGGTGGCGGCGGTTTCGGAGACCCAGCCGAACGTAACCCCGAGGCGGCCGAGAACGATCGGCTCCAAGGCTACGTGCACTAACCGGGTGCACTAACCGGATCGCTTGCTCGCATCGCCGCATCATGCCCAGCCCGACCCAACGCCTACACAAGGACCCCATGCCACTCATTCCCATCACGACCGAGCCTCGCTCCTCGAGCTACGACGTCGTCATCATCGGTGGCGCGATAATTGGCTCATCTATCGCATGGTTCCTGAGCAACTATGTCGACTTCAATGGCTCGGTCTTGGTTGTCGAGCGTGACCCGCTCTATGAACAATGCTCAACTGCTCACACGAACAGCTGCATGCGTCAACAGTTTTCCAATCCTCTCAACGTGCAGATCTCACAGTTCGCAGCCGACCATGTGCGCAACTTTCAAGAACATCTCGGCAATGACCCCGAGGTACCCGAGATTTTCGTGAACCACTACGGCTACATGTATCTCGCTGGCGACGACGAGTTTGCCGACACGCTACGGACCAACCAGGCTGTTCAGGCCAGGCTTGGTGCCGGCACGAAAATCATGACGCCTGATGAGATCACAGCCGCGTACCCGTTCTACAACGTCGACGACATCATCTGCGGTAGCCACAACTTGATCGACGAGGGTTATTTCGATAGCGGCACGATGTTTGACTGGTGGCGCAGGAAAGCCCGCCAGGGCGGAGTGGAGTACACCACAAACACGGTCGTAGGGCTCGAGCGCAGTGGAGACAAGCTCACGGGCGTCAAACTTGCAAGCGGCCATCAGATTGTCTGCGGACAGGTCGTGAACGCTGCGGGCCCGAGCGCCACTCTGATCGCCGATATGGCCGGGGTCGAACTAAAGGTCGAGCCACGTAAGCGCTTCACGTACATCTTTGACTGCGCCCAAGATCTCGGCGGCAACGTACCGCTCACGATCGACCCGTCGGGCGTCCATGTACGCAGCGATGGCGACGCGTACATGGCCGGTTGCACCCCACGCCCAGATCCAGCCGTTGCCTACGACGACTATGAGATGGATAGAGACATCTTCGAAGAGCGGGTGTGGCCCGTGCTTGTCCATCGCATCCCCGCATTCGAACGGATCAAGATTCAAACGCAATGGGCCGGTCACTACGCCCACAACCCGTTTGACCACAATGTGATCGTCGGCCCCCACAACGAGGTCGACAACTTCTTCTTCGCAAACGGGTTCTCAGGACACGGCTTGCAGCAATCACCAGCGGTAGGTCGAGGCATCGCCGAACTGATTGCCTATGGCGAGTTTCGTGAACTCGATATGACGGCGCTTGGCTACCAACGCATTGCCGACAACGAACCGTTTGTTGAGACCGCCATCATCTAGCCCTCAGTGAGCCATGCCTGCTGGCGCGTTTAGATTGCGTAGGCGGACAGCCGTTCGTACAGCGGCATGGCTTCGTGCAACACAGACAATGTCTGCTCAGGCACCGCTCTGGTCGACGGTGTGTACGGGGCGAAGCCAGTGGACTTGTGCACGTTTTCATACCAGTGCGGCGCCCACGCCCCGTCTTCGGGCTTCGGGCCAGCCGTCCAGCTCAACATGCTGGTGTCGAAGGACAGCCCAACCCGCTCGCAAACGCGGGCCAGCACACCTGCGGGGTCCTTGAGTAACGATTGTGTCTCGATCACCGCAGGCTGACCTCCCTGAGCCAGGATTGCATCGAGCAGTTCAACCGTCTCGGTCAGCCCGGTGTCGGCGAGTTCGCAGTCGGGCAACTGCACCGAGAGTGATGCCAGCATCTCGCGAGGGTGGCGCACCAACAAGATGTTCTCGGTGTGGGCGAGGTGAGACCGTTCGACACCCTTGAGATGGTGGGCCATCTGCTTCACGTACACGACCGGCGTTTCAGAGGGACCAAGGATAACATCGCGGATCACATCGTCGGCGTCGTGCTGCTGGCTCGCAAGCACGGCCTCGACACCTGGATGATTCCGATGGTCGATCGTCAGATAGTGCGCGTAGAACGGTTCGTCGAATACGGTCGTGTCGGCTCGTTGGCGCCATGAGTACATGAGCGCGGTGGAGATATTGCGGGGGCCTGACCAGCACTGGATACGGGTCACGCCATCGGCTGGAGCTTTCACAGCCGAGCTTCGAGGCCACCTGATGCAACCTCGGCGGCCATGGCGGCTTCGTACAACTCACGGAGTCGAGCCGTCATCGGCCCTTGGGTTCCATCGCCAATCTGGCGACCATCGATGGTGTGGACCGGCGTGAGCCCGCCAAACGTTCCGGTCACGAATGCTTCATCGGCGGCATACACCTCGGTTAGCGAGAACGGCGCGCGATGCGCCGGGATCCCGGCCGCTTCGGCCACTTCGACCACGAGGGCGCTCGTGATGCCATTCAGGTTGTACATGCCGGTGGCGGTGTACACCTGGCCTTTGCTGATGATGAAGAAGTTGGTGGCATTGCAGGTTGCCACTGCACCGGTTGGATCCAGCATGAGTGCTTCGTCGGCCCCGGCGTTGGTGGCTTGGATGAGTGCGATCACCTCGTGCAGCTTGGAGTGGCAGTTGAGCTTCTGATCCAGCGTGTCGGGTGGAGGACGCCGCACCGTGGCGGTAAAGAGCGAGATGCCCTGGTCGCGCACAACTGGGTCGGCCGCCTTGTGTTCGGCGATGATGACGATGTTGGCGCCGCCGATGCAGTTCGACGGATGTTGCGACGGTGTCTTCTTGTCGCCCCGTGTGACCATGAGCCGCACATGAACGTTGTCGTGCATGTCGTTGCGGTCAACGGTCTCGCGCAACGCCGCCGTCACGCCGGCTCGATCGAGACCGATATCGATACCGGTGGCCGCAGCTCCAGCAAAGAGCCGGTCCATATGCCGGTCCAAGAACGCGAATACGTCCTGGTGTAAACGGATGCCTTCCCAGATGCCATCGCCGACCAGGAAGCCGCTGTCGAAGACCGAGATCTTGGCTTCGGCCCGGGGAAAGAACTCACCGTTGATGTAGATCTCGACCGTTGCATTGCGTTCGTCGGCCAGCGCCTGATGCGTACTCTTCGTCACCCCTTGAACCTAACGTGAGCACCCCAGGGGTGCTCACCGTAGGTACCCACATTAAACCGGCGGCAAAACGCGAGATGGGCCCGGCGTGATTGCCGGGCCCATCTGCAGTTCACAAGGTGAGTACCCCAGGGGTGCTCACCTTACGGGGATGACAGGTATCAGCCTGCTGATTGGAATACGAGTTGTTCGATGACGACCTGTGAACCAGTGTCATCGAATTCGTAGATGTCGTAGGCGCCAACAGATGGCTCACCAGCATCGAGGAAGTCGATCGGGCCAGAAGCACCGTCGTAATCCACGTCTTCGCCAGCATCAATCAACGCTGCACACTCAGCAAAGGTCGAGCACTTGGTGCCGCCACGAGTGACATCAACCATCGAGTTAACAATGTCAACCGAATCGTTTGAACCAGCAGCATGAGCTGCCAACGCAATCACGATTGCACAGTCATAAGACTGTGAACTGAACACGGTCTCAACATCTGGAGCATAAGCAGCAAACGCAGCCGGGAAGAACGAAGCACCAGCAGCAGGAGCAGCCGAAGGCTGCGTGCCACGAACACCTTGGACAACACCAGGATCAAGATCGGTGCCCTCAACAACCTGCTCACCCAGCGAGCCAGAAGCCATGCCATCGGTGATGTAGATCGGGACAACATCAGGACCAACGCCCTGCTCAATCATCGTGCGCAGAATCTGCAAACCCTCTTCGAACGAAGCAAGCACAACCGCATCAGGACCAGAAGCCACAACATCGGCAACCACATCATCAAACGAAGTCGACTCAGGTGCGTAGGTCTGATCATAAACAATCTCGCCACCACCATCTTCAAACGCAGGCGTGAAGAACGTACGCAAACCAACACCCCAGTCATCGGCACGAGGCACAAACGCAACCGATGTGTAGCCATCTTCAAGAATCAGGTTCGCAAGCGCAGGCGCCTGCAAATCATCCGAAGGAGCAGTACGGAAGTAGTAGCCATCATCGCCACCAACACCAAGCCCAGCAGCAGTGTTCGAAGGCGAACACTGCACAACCCGAGCCGACGTGATCTTGTCAATCACCGAACCAGAAATACCCGAAGCAGCAGCACCAACAATGGCATCCACATCTTCAGTAGCCAACAAACGATCAACCGTCTGATTCGCAATATCAGCATCAGTACCAGAGTCACCCGCAGAACGAGTCACCAAAGCACCATTCACCCCACCCGCAGCATTGATGTCACAGATAGCCATATCAACAGCCAGAATCAAAGGATCACCCAAGAACGCCAACGAACCAGTCGCCGGCAACAAGGTGCCAATATTCAAACCATCTTCATCAGCAGAACAATCTTCACGCGCTCCGTATGAACCAGCAGCGTCAGGCGCGTCATCGTCCATGGCGTCATCGTCCATGGCGTCATCATCCATGGCGTCTTCATCCAAGGCGTCTTCATCCATGGCGTCTTCATCCATGGCGTCATCATCCATGGCGTCATCATCCATGGCGTCATCATCCATGGCGTCATCATCCATGGCGTCATCATCCATGGCGTCATCGTCGGCAGTATCACCTGACGAAGTTGATTCCAATGTGTCGGTTTCTGTTGCCGAATCATCGGCATCGCTACCACCGCATGCAGTCGCGACAAGCGCGAGCGCAAACAGGACAGCAAAGAAACGCATCCACGTGCGTTGCATAAAGGCCCCTCTCTTGGCCGCGACGTTGTGCCGCGAAGTTATTGCGCTTGAGACTTTAACTGCAATTAGCGCTGTGTGGCGGTCGTGTTACAATTTGATCCCAAACTTTGGGAGGTGACCGGCGTCACGACGCGGTAGTGTTGCCCGGTGCTTTCACCTCGAACGGTGCGCTTTGGGCTCTTAGCCGTGCTCACCGCACTTATCTTCAGTCTGCTCGGTGCGCTGTTTCTAGCGCCGCCAGCCGAGGCCCAAGGGGCCATCCTCAACGGAACGCTCAAGGCTCAGGGCGAATCGGTCGTAGGCGTCGTCGTCGTGGTGTCCGACTCTGCGGGCGAAGAAGTCGGTCGAGCGACATCGGGCGACGATGGGAAATGGGAAGTCCCTATCACCAAACTCGACGAGTACTTGGTATCCATCGATGTCACCAGCTTGCCCGAAGGCGTGGGATTCAAAGAGGGAGCTACCAACGAAGTTCTCAAAGAAATCGATGCCTGGACCCGCGAGAAGTTCCCGGTGGGCTTTCGTCTCGAAGACGGCGGTGCCGTGCCTCTGCTAACAATCGATCCGCTCTGGCAACGCATTCTGCAGCGAGCAGTCAGCGGTCTCCGTGTTGGCCTTTTGGTGGCGCTCGCAGCCGTTGGACTGTCACTCATCTACGGCGTCACCGGGCTCGTCAACTTTGCCCACAGCGAAATGGTCACCTTTGGTGCAGTCACAGCATTCGGCTTCGAGGCAATGGCGCCATCGTTACCCTTCGTAGTACCAGTGTTTCTCGGGATCATGGCCGGAGCTGCGCTGGGTTTCGTGCTCGAACGAGGCCTGTTCAAGCCGCTTCGAAAACGCAAGATGAACAACATTTCACTCATGATCGTGTCCATTGGCTTGGCCTTCGTGTTGCGGTACCTCATCGCCATCTACTTCGGGACTGAGCCGCTGGCCTACAAGCACTACCTGTTGCAAACCGAACGCAACATCGGGCCGATAGCGCTGCCGCCGAAGGACCTGGTCATCATGCCGGTCGCTCTCTTCCTTCTAGTCTTGGTAGGTTTCCTGCTGCAAAAGACCCGAATCGGCACGTCGATGCGGGCCGTGGCCGACAATCCGCCGCTTGCTGAATCATCAGGAATCGACATCAATAAAACCATTTTGGCCGTATGGATTGCTGGTTCGGCACTGGCCGCTGCCGGTGGCATCTTCTTGGGCCTGACCAACATCGTCGAATGGCAGATGGGCGAGAAACTACTCCTCCTTATCTTCGCTGCGGTGACCCTGGGTGGTCTCGGCACGGCCTATGGCGCCATTGTTGGCGGCCTTGCCATCGGCATGGCAAGCGAGATGACCTCGATGGTCCCGTTCCTCGGTCCCGACTTCAAATTTATGGTGGCCTTGGTGGTGCTAATCGTGATTCTGCTCGTTCGGCCACAAGGTATTCTTGGCGTACGGGAGCGATTGGGATGAGCCACAACAGCGAACTAATCCTGGCAGCAATCGACTTCTCCAAGCTCTTCGGCACGCCGATTCGAGCAATGATCAATGTGCAGGCTGCGGTCTTTGCACTCGCTGCGGTCGGTTTGAACCTGCACTATGGCTTCACCGGGTTGCTCAATGTCGGCATGGTGGCCTTTATGGCCGCTGGCGCCTATGGCATGGCCATCATCGTTACCCAAGGGGTACTTGGCGGCAGCGTGTTATTCGCCATCTTGATCGGCTTGATCTTCGCCGCCTTCATTGCGCTCGTGATCGGGGTCCCAGCCCTGCGGTTGCGGGGTGACTACCTTGCCATCGTCACGATCGCCATCGCCGAAGTCATGCGCGTATCGTTTCGGTCAACCAAGTGGTTGGAGTGGACAGGCGGGCCCTTTGGTTTGCCTAGAGCCGAGGAACGAAGCGCCGGAATCAGTCTCGGTGACCGCATCGGCGAAGACTGGAATCCGTTGTTTGCCGCCGATGACCCGACTCGGACCTGGGGTTTCTGGCAGCTTGAGTTCAACATGCGAGATCTCTGGTTCATGATCGTTGGCTGGCTGCTCGTGATCCTTTGCTCGGTCATGGTGTGGCGGCTCGTTCAGTCCCCCTGGGGCCGTGTGATCAAGGCAATACGCGAAGACGAAGACGCCGCTCGAGCCCTCGGTAAGAACGTATTCAACTACAAGTTGCAGAGCCTGGTTATCGGCGGCGTCATCGGTGCGCTTGCAGGATTGCTGCGCGCCTTTTCGAGCGGGTTTGTCCAGAGCGATCAGTTCAAACCCCAGACCACGTTCTTCATCTGGACCGCCCTCATTTTGGGTGGCGCTGCCTCCAAGTGGGGCCCTGTCATTGGTGCCGCTCTCTTTTGGGGAGTACTCCTGTTTGTCGAGGAGCTGGTCCGCCAGTTGGTCGACAATGGCTGGATCCCCGAATGGCTCATCAGCCCGACCGACGTCAGCCAGGTCAAGCTCATCATGATGGGTGTCATGCTGGCCGGACTCATGATTTGGCGCCCCCAGGGCATCCTTGGCAAGAAAGAAGAGGCGTTGCTCGATGTCCGATAACCCAGTCGATCACTCCATCGCCAAGGAGAAGGCCGCCGCCGTCTTGGCCACCGTCGCCGACGAAGCTGGCTCATCCAAGCCTGACGCCATCCTGAATGTGCAGAACGTATCCCGCAGCTTTGGCGGTCTCAAGGCCGTCGATGTCAAGGAGCTACATGTTCAGCGCGGCATCATTACCGCCTTCATCGGCCCCAATGGCGCCGGCAAAACCACATTCTTCAACCTGCTGACCGGGTTCGACGAACCCGACACCGGAACCTGGCAATTCGATGGTTCTGAGCTCGCTAAGAAGCCGTCACATTCCATTGCCCAGATGGGCATGGTGCGCACCTTTCAGCTGACCAAGTCGCTCGGCAAGATGAGCGTCATGGACAACATGCTCCTGGGCGCCCCCAACCAGCAGGGCGAGAAACTCAGCTTCTCGCTGCTACGTGGTCTTTGGCGCAAACAAGAATCTGAAGTCCGGGCTAAGGCCGATGACCTGCTCGAGCGATTCAACATGACACACATGGCCGACGAGTACGCAGCAACACTGTCCGGCGGCCAACGAAAGCTACTCGAAATGGCCCGGGCGCTGATGGCTGATCCGGCGCTCATCCTGCTCGACGAGCCAATGGCCGGAGTGAACCCTGCACTCGTGCAGTCGCTGCTTGGCCATGTGGAATCACTTCGTGACGACGGGGTGAGCGTGTTATTCGTTGAGCATGACATGGATGTCATCATGGGTATCAGCGACTGGATCGTGGTCTTGGCCGAAGGTTCCGTGATTGCCGAGGGCACTCCAGCCCAAGTCTCAAAGAACCCCAAGGTGATCGATGCCTACTTGGGCACCGAAGACGGCATGGCCGCCAGCGATGGCCGCCGCGGAGAGGACGCCCAATGAGCAACGACGCTCCCACCAACGTTTTGGTGGCCGACGGACTTATCGCCGGTTACCTGCCCGGCGTCGACATTCTCACCGGCGTACATTTCGAGCTGAACCAAGGTGAACTCGTTGGAATCATTGGCCCAAACGGCGCGGGCAAGTCCACACTACTCAAGGCAATGTTTGGACTCGTGCCGGTTCGCGACGGGGCCGTTCGCCTGCATAACCAGCCGATTACGAACATGGCTGCGCACTCGCTCGTTGAGCGTGGCGTCGGTTTCGTACCCCAGACCGAGAACGTCTTCCCGAGCCTAACCATCAGCGAGAACCTTGAGATGGGCGCCTATCAGCTGCCCAAAGGCGTCATTGGGGATCGCAAAGAGTCCGTAATTGGACTGTTTCCCAAGCTCGGCGAGCGGGCCAAGCAACGAGCCGGATTGCTCTCCGGCGGCGAGCGCCAGATGCTTGCCATGGGCCGAGCGCTGATGATGGAACCAACGGTGTTGCTGCTCGACGAACCATCGGCTGGCCTCTCGCCTGCATACCAAGGCGAAGTCTTTGAGAACGTAACGGCGATCAATGCCACTGGCGTATCAATCGTGATGGTTGAACAGAATGCTCACCGTTGCCTAAGAATCAGCGACCGGGCCTACGTGCTCGACAACGGCAAGAACGCCTACGAAGGCCCCGGCAAAGAACTGCTGTCGGACCCGAAGGTCATCGAGCTCTATCTCGGAACGCTCGCCAAACAAAGCAGCGACTGAGGCAACCGGGGGCACAGCCTCACTTGCCAGCGAGTGCCTCGACGATGGGGGCAAAGCCTTCAGCGTCACGAATCACATAGTGGCTAATGCCAAGCTGGTCTCGTTGGCGTTCGAGCTTGTCGATGATCTGAGCCGGTGACCCTGCGAGCAAGAACGGCGATGCGTCGATGACGGCTTCGAACTTGGCCATGCGTTCCTGTTCGGCGCTTGAGAGTGCTCGACCCACAGCAGTGAACTGCACCAGCGCCGAGCGCTCAATTTCGGCATCTCGCTCGCCCGCCGCGTCGCTGAGCCAGCGGGAGCGTTCGGCGATCTGACTCAGCGCAAATCCGCCGCCGCTGGGCGTGCCGTCTTGACCGTGAGTCAGACCCGTGAACTGAAAAATATCTGCGTGCTCCCCTGCCAGTGTCACGACCCGCCGGCCATGGCCGCCGATCAAGAATGGTAGGCGTTCCTGTGCGGGCGTGATCCCCATGTCGTCGACCTCGACGTGGTGAAACTCGCCGTCGAATGTGCATGATCCGGTGTCACACAGCGAGCGCAGGATTCGCAATGACTCGCCGAATCGGGTTACTCGCTTTCCTGGTGGAAGCAACGGCACGCCGATTGCGTCGTGCTCAGCTTGGGCGTACCCGGTTCCCAGTCCAAGCACGAGGCGGCCGCCAGTCATTTGGTCGACCGAGATTGCAGTACGAGCCAACAAGGCAGGTTGATGAAACTCGTTATTGAGCACGAGCGGACCCACTCGGAGCGTGGGAGCGGCTTGCGCGGCCACAACCAACGAAACGAAGGGATCGACTGCGTTCAGACCAAAGGTCGTGCCGAAGTGATCAGACGAGTACAGCTCGTCATAACCCAGAGCTTCGACCTGCTTTGCATAGTCGGCAACGGTGGTTGCATTGGTGAGGTCTCCGGTCTGGACACCAAACCTAAAGGGGCGAGTCACAACCAGACCCTACCTGCGCTGCTGGTCGCAAATATCCGAAACGATATGGCGTTAGTTGTCTCGATGCCTGAGCCGCTTGGAGTGTTCTTGGAGCCTGGCCCGCTGTTGTGGCGTCAAGCTGTCCATGCCCCGCTCCCCGACCTGGTCCAAAATGGAGTCCATCTCGGCTTCCTCGAGCTTGCTCAGCGGCTGGCGGCTTGGCGCTGTGGGCGCTGGCGCCACGCTTAGATTCGCTCGGCTGCGCTTCTTGCGGCGAGTGGCTGGCTTGCGCTTCGACCCCGAAGATCTAGACGCGCCACCAACTACGGCTGGCAACGGCAGCTTGGGGATCCACTCGGACTCTTCGGCAAACCCCATAGCTCGAATGCCCAGTAGTGCAACAGCAACCGTGGTCAGCAGCACGACCAGGGAATGGCTATCTCGATCGCCAACGCTCCGCAGAAACTCCAGCCCAACGATTACCGCAGCGATGCCCCAAGCAGGGATACCGAAGAAGAACCTCGCACTTGGACGCCAGACTGCAAAACCAACGAGTACCCCGAGTTCAAGCGTGCGTAGGCCAGCCACAAGCCCTTGGGTACCAGAGATCAGTTCATACAGAGTCACTACCACCGCAGGCACAACGGTCATGAGCAGGAGGTAGATGGTGAAGAGTCGTCGACCCATCGTGGCTTCGAGCTGGCTGCCCAGCATAAAAAACACAGCGAAGAGAACGATGATCCAAATGGTGGGTTCAGAGTTCGAAATCGGCCAGGTTACTAACCGCCAAATCTGACCTTCGAGCACGCTGCCGCCGGAGAAACTGCCGAGGTCACGAGATGGCAGCCACAGGTACTTTGAGATCGCTCGGCCCGGCCCTTCGGCCGCCCACACAATGAGTGAGACGATCCCGAGCGCAATGACGGTCATTGTGGTGTTGAAACCGACCGTGCCGACACGGAACCATGGGTCGTCGCTGCCGTAACCGCCCATGTTGAAAGAACGCATAACTCATAAAACTACGCCACAGAACACCTAACGCGATGTCTAGACCCCGATCTACTCGATATCGGCTGACCTTCAAACGAGTCTCCCACCCAGGCGGACCGCTCAGTGACGCAACGGCGGACGGCTCACCACAGCGCCAACAGCCGCAAAAACAACAACCCCGCCAAGAATTTGCGTTGCGGTCAGCGGTTCATCGTGAATGATCCAAGCAGCCACGATCGCCACCACATTCATCGTCAGCAGGAAGAGCGAAGAGCGCGACGCTTCGACGTACCGATGCACCCACGCCATCACGATGTGACCCAAACCCCCGGTGAAAACGATGATCAGCGCGAGCCATAACCAATCCCATCCACCAATTGCCTGGTAATCCGCCTTTGAGCTTGTGATCAGCGCCCAAGGAGTAACAGCGATCGCTGCCCACAGAACCACACCAGACATCCACTGCACTGCGTCGATGTCGTGCTGGCTTCGAACGCGTTTGGTGATCAGGAAGTAGGCCGTGAAGAACAGCTGCGATACCGCCGCGTAGATCAGCGCTCGGGGACTCACCTCGAATGCGTCGCCGCCGGTGGCGACCACAATCGCCGTTCCCGCAATACCTATAAACGTCCAGGCCACGTGCCAGGCCGTTGGGCGCTCCCCCAGAAACGGTCCAGCAACCAACAGAATGATCCCGGGTTGCATGGCGGCGAAAACGCTCAGCACCGCGACCGCTCCCTCGTTGATCGTAAGGAATACAAAGACCAGGTTGATCCCAAATGCCCCGCCAGCGAACACTCCTCGGCGCACGTTGTCCCAGACCGGGCGTACACCTCTGATCGACGCAAGTACATACAGGATCGGGACCGACAACCAGAATCGGTAAAGCACCGAGATCACGGCCGGGGCAGTGATCAGCTTCGATATCGGGGGTCCAAGGCCCCACACAATGATCACGAACAGCAACGCCGACCCCGATTGAGTCGAACGAACCGAAGAGTCACTGCTGGGAGATGCGAGAGGGGTCGTGGTCAGAACGATCATTGTGGCACCAGACCGTTGATCAGCACTCATTGCACGGTCGGTGTGTCTCCACGGGTCGGGCCCGGCCGACGTGAGCCATTGACTAGTTCCGGTTCGGGGGTGCTAACACTGCGTTCGATGAAGAACGACGACAACGCCCTCGAGAACCGCCCCTGGGCCCGAACCAAGCCTGGCCAGCTGATCGCCAAGGGACATGGCGCGGGCGATATTCTCGAGGCCGACCGCTGGCAGATACTTGACCAAAAACCCGGCTTGCTACTTGTCCGGGTTCACCTGCCGGAAGCCCTCAAGAACCCGCAAGGCCAGCTGTTCGGCGGCTTCACACCCACCTACGTTGACATGGTCTCCCTGTACACCGTGCATTCAGCCGCCGAGGCCGGCGACCCGACGGCACCGAAGAGCTGGCTGACCACCATCAACATGCGTTGTGACTATTTCGAACCAATCGTGCAGGACCAATTTGAGATCCGCGGAGAGCTGGTGAATCAACGAGGTTTGACCTCGCTCATCTCGACCAAGTTCTTCCAAAACTCCGTGATGGCCGCCCATGCTCTCACCACGCTCAGGGCGCTTCCCGCCGTGAGCTAAACGGGTCTAGTGACTCCGGGCCTGCTAGCTGAACATTGGTCCTAGCGGTGCTGCAGTATCGAGCAGGTTCTTGGCGCATTGGCGAAGCGCTGCGTTTGCTACCCGCTCAAAGCCGCTACCGACGCTGACACGTCGAACCCCAGCCTCGCCAAGATCATCGAGTGAGAACATCTGCCCGGGCATACCCACCAGCACGTTCACCGGAATTCCTACCGACGAAACCACCGCTTTGACTTGGTCAATGTTGGTCAGGCCAGGCGCGTACAACGCGGATGCTCCAGCAGCCTCGAACGACTTCAGCCGGTCGATCGTGTCGGCCAGATCTGGGCGCCCATGTAAGAAGTTCTCCGCTCTTGCCACGAACACGAACGGATTTTCGCCGATTGCCTCGGCGCCTGCGGCAATGCGTTCGGCGGCAAGGCCTGCATCGTAGATCGGGTCCGAATCGCGCCCGGTGGAGTCTTCGACACAGCAACCCGCCAGCCCAGCAGCAATCGATGCATTGACAGTTTCGGCGACCTGTTCGGGACTGTCGCCGTAACCATGCTCGAAGTCGCCAGAGATAGGCACCGTGGTTGCGTCGGCGATCACCACTGCATGATCGATTGCCTCGGCACGACTCAGCGCTCGCGTGCCGTCTTGGCGACCAAGCGAGCGCGCCAGCGCTGCACTCGAGGTACCGAGCGCAGGAAAGCCGAGCTCCTCCAACAGCACTGCGATGCCGACCGTGGTTGGATTGGCCATCACGAAGAGATCGTCGCCATGGTGGAGGTCGACGAATCTCTGCGCCCGTTCGGACGCGCTCGGTTGTGGGCCGGTCACGGTCAGCCGGCCTCGTCGATCAGGCCAAAGTCGCCGTTGTTACGGCGATAGACGATCGCTGCTCGCATTGTTTCGGAATTGTGGAAGAAGTAGAAGTCGTGGTTCACCAGTTCGAGCTCGAGTACTGCTTCTTCTGCAGTCATCGACGCGATGTGGAATTTCTTAGACTTGACAATCTTTGGTGGGGCTGGTTCTTCGGCTTCGGCGTCGGGAGTGGAAATACCTGCTTCTGCCAGCAAGGTGTTGTCGCCGCTTGCGTGCCAGCGGCGAATGAGTCGAGTCTTGAGTTTGCGGAGCTGGCGTTCGAGCTTGTCGACGGTGCCATCGACGGCCGCAAACGGATCGGGTGCGGTGTGCTTGGCTCGCACGTGGTGTCCGTGGCCTTGCACCGTGATTTCGCACATGACTCGGTCGGTTATTCGCGGATTCGCTTCCTCGACAAAGTGAACCTCGGATTGCTCGAGGCCATCAACAAATCGGTCAAGTCGCTCGACCTTTTCTGTTGTGTACTCCTCGAGTCGGGGAGTTAGTTCCGTGCGTTTTGCGCTGAGTCTCACGTCCATTTATGGACACTACACCCATTCGGGGTCGGGACCGAGACGGTGCTCTCGAATCGGCGTGGTCGCCACTGCTAATCCAACAATCCGGGAACCGCCGGCCGCTCGCAACCTCGCTGCACCAACCCGCATCGAGGACCCCGTCGTGATCACATCGTCGACCAGAACAACGAGTCCGGATACGCCGGCGGTAACCGTAAGTGTCGGTCCAGTGCTGCGCTGCACGCGGCTCAACCCTGTCTGACGTTCATCATTTCGATCGCGCCCAAGCAGTTTTCGAGCGGGCACGCCCGAACGTTGCGCGAGAGCCCGAGCGAGTTCCTCGGCATGGTCGTAGCCCCGGCTTGCTCGACGGTGCGGAGTTGCGGGAAGCCAGGTAATAACGTCGGCGCCACGCGGCACGAGGTGCGCAAGGTCAGAGCCAAGCCACCGGGCGAGGCGGCGCTGACGTTTGTACTTCAGCGCCGCCACCACGGTCTTGCTTCTGGTATCGAGCCGGTATCGCACCCGACAGGCATCAAGCCCGTCAAACGAGGCTCTGGCCGCAGGAACGAGCGTGCCCGCGCAGCCACGACAAATCGGCCCACGATTGCCCTGGCAGATCACACACCCCGAATCCAGCAACATACCTGAAAGCTAGAACACAGGTGTGACAGTCTCACCGGTGTCTGCTTGCTTCGCAGCGACGGAGGAGCCGCTGCAACAGAGCACGACCATCTCCGGCGAACGCCGGCCCGAACGGAGTGGTGAAACTTAGTAGCGGTAGTGGTCGGGCTTGTAGGGGCCTTCGACCGGAACGCCGATGTAGTCGGCTTGTTCTTGGGTTAGGGTCGTGAGGCGCACGCCAAGGTGCTCAAGGTGCAGCCGTGCGACTTCTTCGTCGAGGACCTTGGGCAAGGTGACGACGTCGGTCTTGTCGTAGTTGTCAGCGTTCTTGTGCAGTTCAATCTGAGCGAGCACCTGGTTGGTGAAGCTGAAGGACATCACGAAGCTTGGGTGGCCGGTGGCATTACCCAAGTTCAGCAGGCGTCCTTCGCTGAGCACCAGCACGGAGTGGCCGTCGGGGAAGACGAACTCGTCGACCTGAGGCTTGATGTTGATGCGCATGACGTCGCTAAGACCTTCGATACCAGCCATATCGATTTCGTTGTCGAAGTGCCCAACGTTGCCGACGATTGCTTGGTGCTTCATCCGCGCCATGTGATCTTTGGTGATGATGCCCTTGTTGCCGGTTGTGGTGATGAAGATGTCGGCGGTGTCCATGACATCTTCGAGGCGCACGACTTGGTGGCCTTCCATTGCAGCCTGCAACGCGCAGATCGGGTCGACCTCGGTAACCAACACTCGGGTACCCTGGCCAGCCAAAGCTGCGACGCAGCCTTTGCCAACATCGCCATAGCCGCAGACAACCGCGACCTTGCCGCCGAGCATGACATCGGTGCCGCGATTGATGCCATCGATCAGCGAGTGGCGGATGCCATAGAGGTTGTCGAACTTGGACTTGGTCACGGCGTCGTTCACGTTGATCGCAGGGAACAGCAGTGAACCTTCGGCAGCCATTGCCACGAGACGGTGCACGCCGGTAGTGGTTTCTTCGCTCACGCCGCGGATGCCCGGAGCAATCCGCTGCCAGAATCCTGAGTCGTCGGCGAACATGCTGCGAAGGCGTTCCATGAACACACCTTCTTCTTCGCTGGCGTCATCTGGAGTAGCCGGAACGGCGCCCGCAAGTTCGTACTCGAGACCCTTGTGCACGAGCATGGTGGCGTCGCCGCCGTCGTCGAGGATCAGGTTCGGGCCTTGACCGTCGGGCCAGTGGAAGAGTTGTTCGGTGGCCCACCAGTACTCTTCGAGCGTCTCGCCCTTCCAGGCATAGACCGGTGTGCCGTTCGGAGCATCGACGGTGCCGTCGGGGCCGACAGCGATTGCTGCCGCTGCGTGATCTTGAGTCGAGAAAATATTGCAAGACACCCAGCGCACATCGGCGCCGAGAGCGGTCAGTGTCTCAATGAGCACTGCGGTCTGGATCGTCATGTGAAGCGATCCAACGATGCGGGCTCCGGCAAGCGGCTGCTCATCGGCGTAACGGGCACGCAGCGAAACCAGGCCGGGCATCTCGTGCTCGGCGAGACGGATCTCTTTCCGACCGAAATCGGCGAGAGAGAGATCGGCAACACGAAAGTCTTGTTGGGCGGTATTGGTCATTGAACATTCCTGTGAGGTAGGTCGGCTCACGCTGGATTCAGCGCCACGTGTGCCGGTTGAACGTCCCCGGCTCGTGTCTTCTGACACCGATGCTTCCGCGCAGCCTAAGGCGCCCTAAATGCTAGCGCCATGCCCCGCTGCTTTGTCGCTCCTGCGTCGCAACCCGTTGGCACGGAGCACGACACAAGCCGCTCTCACAGCCACAACCCGTTACAGAAGAGCTAGGCGGCCTGGTCCAAGATGTTCGCGACGAATGCGAGTTGTTCATCGGTGAAATCGCCGTACACGCTGCTGCTCGGGGAACCGGTCGTTACGGCCGCCACGGCCTCAGCAAAATCTCCGGCCCCGACCGCGAAGTCATTTAGTCCATTGCCCGGCCACCAGGTTTGGGGCATGCCTCGAAGCTCAATCCACTCGGCACGCTGCTCATTGGTGAGCAACTCCAGATCGATGGCGTGCCCGACCTCGTGCATCAAGACAGCCGCTACCTCATCGACCGTGGCATCGGGTTCAACGTGCACCGTGATGGTCTTGCTTGCTGACAGCGTCATGCCAAGAAAGTTTGGATGGTCCTCGGCATAGCTAAAATCCCAGTCACGCAGCACGGATCGGAAGTCGTAGTCGACACTCGTCTCGGCGGCGGCGCCAATCTCTGACGGGAACCCGCCAACGATCTCTGCGGAGAGAGTCTCGCCGAGCACTTCAGGTGCGGGGTCGCTCGAACTTACGCTCACAAGTACGAATGCGCCGATTGCGGTCAGTCCAACAAGCAGGCCAGCCGCGCCAATGATTCTGCCGGTACCGACTTGTTGCGCACGATGCACCGAATCAGGTGCCGAGATGAGGTCCTGGATCTCGCGCCGGAGGTCGACCGACGTGTACCCGAGGCTGGTGGAGAGGACATCGAGGTCCCGGTCGCGCAGAACAAGATCACTGCCCGGCTTGAGCCCTCGCAGCCGATAGACCAACGACAGGTACCGGCCGAGCACGTCGTCGATGTGCATCGATTCGAACGACACGGCATTCTGATTAATGCGGAGTTCGTGAAGGTCGATGTCGAGCACCAACTCGTGCCGATGCGGGACCACAGGCGACGAGTCAACTTGGTAGAGGCCGACGAGATATTCAATGGATCGATCGTCGAGTGTTACTCGACCACGTTCTGCATTCTCGAGGTACGACGGCGTAAACATGCCGTTGGAACGCTGAGCCATTTCGACAAGATCCAAGCCCTGCGATGTGCGGCTCGCAACCATGAGGGCGCCAAGACGCCTAGGCGGCACGAGGGGATCGACGGCAACTGGCACCCAAGTAGCTTCTTGCATCCACGAACAGCATGACAGGACGCAGGACCCATTTGAATCAAATGACCCACAATCTCGCCGTCTTCGGGTAGGACATTTTCCCAGTTGGGCAGCCCCCAGGTCCGCTTCGGTCGATTCACGCGCCCAACACCAGCATGTCCAGTCCTCGATGCGACCTAGTCTGACGGTGTGATTACCACCGTGCTTTTGGACCTCGACGGGGTGGTTCGACACTTCGATCCGAGCCATGTGGCCTTGGTCGAGCGTCGTCATGGGCTCGCTCCCGGAGCGTTGATGGGCGCCGCATTTCATCCCGACCTTCTCGAACCAGCCATCACTGGCCAAGTCAGCCGAGCGCACTGGGCGGAACAGGTGGGCAAGAAGGTCAACAATCCTGAGGCAGCGACGCAGTGGATGGCCGGGCGCGGAACGGTTGACCAAGAGATGCTTCGTTTCGTTGACGCCCTTCGCCTGGCTGGCACGACCGTTGCGATCCTCACCAACGGCACCAGCACTATCCCCGAGGAAATGGAATTTCTAGGCTTGGTGCCTCACTTTGACGCAATCTTCAGCAGTGCCGAGATTGGCTACGCAAAACCCGACGAGCGAGCCTTCCGCGCAGTCTGCAAGTCACTTGCCGTGGCGCCGTCGGAGGTGTTCTTTACTGATGACACACCATCGAAGCTCGCTGGCGCAATCTCGCTCGGCATGCATGCCACCCCGTTTACCAACGTCGAAGAGCTCCGCCGCCAACTCATCGACCTTGGTGTTGGAGCGCCAAAGAGTCGTTAAGGGGGCTAGCGGATAGGTCTCGACATCTGTTGGCAGCCCCACGAGTTGCGCCGATGTGGAGCTTCGCACTGTGCCTATCCGCGCAACCTCTAAGCCTCGAAGGTGGGAGCGATGCCTTCGGACTCAGCCTTCGCTAGAAGAGTCGCGTGCTCATCGTCGTTTACTGCTTCGGCCTCGTCGACCAACATGATTGGAATGCCCTCGGAGATCAGGTAGCGACGCTGCAGCCGAGGGTTGTACAAACCCCCATCATCACCAAAGTACAAAAGTGGGCCCTTGTCTTCGGGGCAGGCCAACACGGCGAGAAGTTCAGGGCTGAGAGTCATGCACTCTCTAGTAAACCAGGATCGGCTTTCGGTGCGAGAGATCGCCGCCATATTCGCCGCCGCTACGAAGCACCCGCCATCACGGCCTGGACTTCAGCTACCCGGGAATCGACATCGGCTTGAGTGGCAGCTTCGAGGTTCAACCGCAGTAGCGGCTCGGTATTGGAGGCCCGAAGGTTGAACCACCAATCACCAAGATCAACGGTCAAGCCGTCGAGACGGTCGACTGTGCCACCTGACTGCGCAAAATGGTCGGCGACAACTTCGATAACAACCTGGGCGTCGGCAACGCGAGTGTTGATCTCGCCTGAAGCGACATAGCGATCGAAGGGTGCTCGCAGCTCGCTCAAGGGCTGGTCGGCAACGCTCAGCATTTCTAGAACAACGAGTGCAGCTATTAGGCCGGAGTCAGCCCGATAGTTATCGCGGAAGTAGTAATGGCCGGAGTGCTCGCCGCCGAAGATCGCGCCCGTATCGGCCATCGTCTGCTTGATGAATGAGTGGCCAACCCGGGTACGTACCGCAGTACCGCCGCCCTCGGCCACGACCTCGGCCACAGTTTTTGAGCAGATCAAATTGTGTAGCACGGTCGCCCCCGGTTCGGTCTTCAGCACCGAAGCCGCGACCATGGCAGTCGTGATCGAGCCAGAGAGCGGTTGGGCCTTCTCGTCGACGATGAAGACGCGATCCGCATCGCCATCAAACGCAAGCCCGATGTCTGCGCCTAGCTCAAGCACACGCGCTCGCAGGTCTCGCTGGTTCTCGGGCTGGATGGGGTCAGCGGGATGGTTTGGAAACGTGCCGTCGAGTTCGGGAAACAGGTGGTCAACTTCGAACGGCAGATCGGCGAAGGCGGCAGGGGCCACCAAGCCTCCCATGCCGTTCGCGGTGTCGATCACGATCTTGAGTGGGCGCAACGCGTCGACGGACACGAATGAATGAATGTGCTTCACGAAGCCAGCGAGCACGTCTTGGTCGCTTCGCGTGCCGGGAGTAGCTGCGTGTTCGAGCGTGTCGAGATCGACTGCGGCCGCATAGTCACGCATGAACTCAAGGCCCGGTGTGCTCACGGGCGCTGCGCCTTTGCGACACATTTTGATTCCGTTGTAACCCGCCGGGTTGTGCGACGCAGTAAACACCGCGCCCGGTGCGTCCATCGAGCCCGCAGCGAAGTAGAGCTCGTCGGTCGAGATCATGCCCAGATCTATGACATCGAAACCTTGGGACAACAGACCGTTGGAAAAGGCGCCTGCAAGTTCGGGCCCTGACGGCCTCATGTCACGACCAACCATCACTTTGGTGGCAGTGGGGTCCTGCTCGTGCAAGAACGCAGCGAAAGCCAGCCCGAGTCGATGGGCAACGTCGGCGTCGATTTGGTCGGGATAAGTTCCGCGTACGTCGTATGCCTTCACAATGGCGTGCAGGCGCTGCTCTAGTTCGGTCATACCTCATCTTAGGGATGGCGATCTGGAACAAAACGACGCAGATCCTTGGAATGCATCGATGGCCCTAGTGGTTAGGTCTCACAAGGCCCAATCTTGCGCAAGGGATCTCGGCCCGCCATCTCACTGAGCCTGAACGGACATACCCTATTCACATGGTGAAACCTCCTCCCCCACCACCCCCACGGACCGAAGGGTCCGATAGCAAGTTCCCAAAGGGCGACCCTCGGTGGTCTCGACTGCTGCTGTGGTTGGCGATGTTCGCTGTCATTGCGTTGTTCTTCTTGCCGTCGATCTCTCCTTCGAATTCCGGCGACGAGGTCGCCTACGACCAACTGCTCGGACAGATCGAGGCCGGCGACGTTGGCCAGATTGAGTACAACAATCTCACCGGCGAAATCGAAGGCAACTACAAGCCAACCGCCACCGAGATCGCCACCGATCCTGAATCCGAAGGCACACCCTTTACGAGCAAGGGCCCTCTTGAACTCTCAGAGGCCGACCGTGCAGTACTGGCGAGTGACCCTGACCTCAAGCTCACATTCGATACGCCCCAGGGTTCCATCTGGGGCAGCCTGATTCCATTGCTGTTGCCGATCAGCTTGCTCATCGGATTCTTCTGGTGGATGCAACGCCGGGCCCAAGGCCAAATGGGTGGCCTCATGTCCATCGGCCGATCTAAGGCCAAGACCTACACAACCGAACGCCCCGGCACCACTTTCGAAGATGTCGCTGGTTACGAAGGCGTCAAGCAAGAAATCACCGAAGTCGTCGAGTTCCTGAAGGAGCCAGAAAAATACGCCGAGATCGGTGCTCGTATACCCAAAGGCATGCTGCTCGTTGGCCCCCCGGGAACGGGTAAGACTCTGATTGCCCGAGCAGTGGCTGGCGAAGCTGGTGTGCCGTTCCTTTCGGTCAGCGGTTCTGACTTCATGGAGATGTTCGTTGGCGTTGGAGCGAGCCGGGTTCGCGACCTGTTCGAATCAGCCCGCAAGATGGGCAAGGCCATCATCTTCATCGATGAAATCGACTCGATCGGCCGTAAACGCGGGGCCGGTATGGGCGGTGGCCACGACGAACGTGAGCAAACGCTCAACCAGATGTTGTCGGAGATGGACGGCTTCGAAACCACCGAAGGCATCGTGATGATGGCGGCCACAAACCGCCCCGACATTCTTGATCCGGCGCTGCTGCGCCCAGGCCGTTTCGACCGCCAGGTTGTAGTGCCGCTTCCCGAACTCGAAGACCGTCAGGCAATCCTGCGAGTGCATGTCAAAGGCAAGCGCACCGCACCCGATGTTGACCTCAATGTGGTCGCTCGCGGTACCCCAGGAATGAGCGGCGCCGACTTGGCCAACCTGGTGAACGAAGCCGCGCTCTTCGCCGTGCGGGCCGGCGACACCATGATCCGAAGCGAACACTTTGAGTCAGCTCGTGACCGCATACTCATGGGGCAAAAACGCGAGTCGACGGCGCTCAGTCCAGCCGAGCGAGAAGCTATTGCTTACCACGAGGCCGGCCACGCTGTTTGCGCTGCGGTCCTTCCGGCAGCTGACCCGCTCCACAAAGTCACGATCATTCCTAGTGGCATGGCCCTAGGCGTCACAATGCAGTTACCCGAAGCCGAGCGCCATATTTACCGCCAGGACTACGTCGAAGACGCGCTCGTTGTGCGCATGGGTGGCCGAGTGGCCGAGCAGCTGATCTTTGGCCAATTCTCGACCGGCGCAAACGATGACCTGGTGCGCAACACCGAACTGGCCCGCAAAATGGTTCGCGAGTGGGGTATGTCAGACAAGGTTGGACCAATGGCCTGGGGCAGCCAGGGCGAAGTGTTCATGGGCGATCAAATGATCTCGACTAAGGACTACAGCGACCAGATGGCTCATGTCATCGACGCCGAGGTTTCCCAGATCCTGCGCGACGCGGAACAGCGCTGTTACGACACCCTCAAAACCCATCGTTACGGCCTTGACTTGGTGGCTCGAGCGCTGCTTGAGCGCGAGACCATCAGCGGTGCCGAAGTCAATCGCCTGCTCGCTACGGCTCAGACTTCGGACGGGCCGGACGCAGCACCGGGCGTTGGATCCACGCAGGTGCCCGACAACGTTGCCCAGCTCACCCACGGCACAACGCCACCGCCGGCAACGCCGTAACCGCGACAACACCGTCTGAGATCAATTAATGGTTCTCACCCTGTTCGTCATGGCCGCAGTTGCGGGCGTGGCAGCAATGGCCGCTTGGTGGCAGCAACAGCGCCACCGCCCGGCTCCGACCGCTGCGCCAGGTGTACCGCCGGGCAATCTTGATCGCTCCGACTTCCGCGCCCCGGATGCTCCGCTACTCATTGCGGTCTTCACGTCGGAAACGTGTAGTTCATGTGATGCCGTGTGGGCTGAGCTTTCTGGATATGAATCACCGTTGGTCGCCACTCAAAACGTCGAAGTCGGCGAAGAAGCTGCACTTCACAAGCGATACAACATCGACTCGGTACCGACCGCGGTGGTCGTCGACGCGACCGGTGAGACCCAGGCTGCCTTCGTAGGTCCGCTGGGGCCAGACCACCGACAAGTGCTCGCTGACATGGTGGCTTTGCATCGCTGAGCGGCAAGTAGCGTCGTGGCATGTCTGATCGATACACCCACGGCCACCAAGAGAGCGTTGTCGCCGCCCACGCCACCCGCACCATTGCGAACTCTGCGGCCTACCTGGAACCTCACCTTGGGCCAGGAATCGCGCTGCTCGACGTTGGTTGCGGCCCTGGATCCATAACCGCCGAGTTCGCGGAGCGACTCGCTCCGTCGGGCTCGGTTCTAGGCATCGACTACAGCACCGAAGTCGTCAAACGGGCCCAAGCCACCTATGGCGATAGCCAAGGCGGCCTGACATTCGCTGCAATGGATCTCTATGCCCTCGAATTGGCCGATGACACCTACGACGTAGTGCACGCCCACCAGGTGCTGCAGCACGTGAGCAACCCTGTGGCTGCGCTACGAGAGATGCACCGGGTGACCAAGCCCGGTGGGATCATTGCGGTGCGAGACGCCGACTACGCAGGCATGCACTGGGCGCCCCGATCCAGCGCCTTGGACAACTGGCTGTCGGTCTACCGCCAAGTCGCTCAAGCTAACGACGCAGAACCCGATGCTGGCCGCCATTTGGTTCGCTGGGCTCGTGAGGCGGGACTCACGAGCGTGTCGCCCACGATCGATGCCTGGCTTTTCGCAACACCTGACCGCCGCGCTTGGTGGGGCGGCACATGGGCCGAGCGAGTCGTCTCGTCGTCGCTCGCCGCCCAGGCCCAAGAACTTGGTCTGGCGACCGAAGCCGACCTCATAGCAATGGCCGACGGCTGGCGTACTTGGGTCGACGAACAAGACGGCTGGTTCGTAGTGCCCCACGGCCAACTCATCATCCAAGGGTAGTCCGCTCACTCGCTTCGCTCGCCGCTGTCTACGAGCCCCTGCGTCTACGATCCCGACACCCCACCACCAAAATAGTCCGCTCACTCGCTTCGCTCGCCGCTGTCTACGAGCCCCTGCGTCTACGATCCCCTACACCCCA
>Ga0114956_1000821_pt1 | contig 23688 bp, 24 predicted proteins | sample MaitaG_FD_87304 | JGI IMG/M metagenome (GOLD analysis project Ga0114956, IMG submission 87304) | Marine algal microbial communities from Maine, USA - Maine_Asex2 metaG | ecosystem: Host-associated > Algae > Red algae > Unclassified | place: Maine, USA | collected 2015-01-05
ATAATATAGAATTTAAAACTATCGATATTTTTTCTGAAGCGTTTAAAACCTTAGAATACGATTTGGTTTTAACAACTTTATTTCTTCATCATTTTAAAGAAGCGGAGTTAGTATCATTTTTAAAACCAGTTTTAAAAAAAGCTAAATTAGGTATTGTTGTTAACGATTTGCATAGACATAAACTAGCCTATTATCTGTTTAAATTACTATGCCTTACTATAAAAAATAAAACGATTGTTGAAGATGGTTTAATATCAGTTTTAAGAGGATTTAAAAGAAAGGAATTAGTAGGCATTTCAACAAAAATAAACGCAAATTATCAAATACAATGGAAATGGGCTTTTCGTTTTCAATGGATTTTGAAAAATAAAAATTTTGAATAATAAGACTTTGCATTGTGCCTTTGGAACACTGCGAAAAAACTCAATTTAGAAAAAAGTATGAGTGTAAAAATAACAGCAGTTGCTAAACAATTACCAAAATACACGAGAGAAACCAAAGATATTATTCCGTTTTTAGAACTCTGGATGTCTGGTCAAGACGACCGCTTTAAACGTAAAGTCATCAAACTTTTTGAAGGCGCAGGAGTAGATAAACGCTATTCTATTATGGATGCCGAAGCGGTTTTTACAAATACATCTTTTGAAGAAAAAAATAATATTTACGCGCGTGAAGTTACTAAACTGGCAGAACAATCCTTGGTTAAAGCATTAACCAAAGCAAAGTTAAAAGCAACAGATATAGATTATATAATTACAGTAAGTTGTACTGGTATTATGATTCCTTCGGTCGATGCATATTTAATTAATAGTCTTAAAATGAAACAGGATATTGTAAGATTACCTATTACAGAAATGGGCTGCGCAGCCGGTGTTTCAGGTATTATTTATGCAAAAAATTTTTTAAAGGCAAACCCAAATAAACGTGCCGCAGTTATTGCGGTCGAGTCTCCAACGGCAACCTTTCAATTGGATGATTTTTCAATGGTTAATGTGGTAAGCGCTGCTATTTTTGGCGATGGTGCATCAAGTGTTCTTTTATCGTCTTACGAAGATGAAAAAGGTCCAAAGATAATAGACGAGGCCATGTATCATTTCTACGATGCTACAAAAATGATGGGTTTTAAATTGATAAATACAGGTTTGCAAATGATTTTAGATAAAACAGTACCAGAAACAATTTCAGAACATTTTCCTAAGATTGTACATCCGTTTTTAGAACGAAATAATTTGTCGATAGAAAACATAGACCATCTTATTTTTCATCCTGGTGGGAAAAAAATAGTACAAACCGTTGAAGATTTATTTGGCTCTTTAGGTAAAAATATAGACGATACAAAAGAAGTATTGAGGCTTTATGGAAACATGAGTAGTGCAACTGTTTTATATGTTTTAGAACGTTTTATGGAGAAGCAATTACCAAAAGGAGATCGCGGATTAATGCTAAGTTTTGGGCCAGGTTTTTCGGCGCAACGTATATTGTTAGAATGGTAATTTTTTTACCATGCTTAATTTGATTTAATATCTCATAAATTAATGATGTAAAATAACATTAAGCGCAGTCGAAATAATTTTAAAAACGAGTAATGAATAAAGACTTTCAACACAAAAACTACTGGGCACTCATTTTAGGAGGCTCTAGCGGCTTAGGTTTAGCAACTGCAAAAAAGCTAGCAAAACATGGTATGAATATTTGCATTATTCATAGAAACTCAAGAGCACAAGAAGATGAAATAGCTTTACAATTTAAAAGTATTAAAGCTGAAGGTATTCAGTTTATAAGTTATAATGTTGATGCGCTTAAAGCCGAAAATGGAGAACAGATTATTTTAGAATTAAAAGAAATCTTAGGAACCGAAGGTAAAATAAGAACATTAGTGCATAGCGTTGCAAAAGGAAATTTAAAACCAATGTTAGATGACAATAAACCAACTTTAAAAAAAGACGATTTTAACCTTACAATCAACGCGATGGCTATTAGTTTGTTCGATTGGACTAAAGCTATTTTTAATGCAAAATTATTTGCTTCAGATTCAAGAATAATAAGTTTTACAAGCGAAGGAAACACTAAAGCATGGAAAAATTATGCAGCGGTATCTGCAGCAAAAGTAACTTTAGAAGCCATTACCAGAAACATCGCTTTAGAGTTTGCGCCTTTTGGAATTAGAGCCAATTGTATACAAGCAGGAGTGACAAACACAGCCTCTTTGCGTATGATTCCTGAGAGTGATAAAATAAAAGAATACAGTTTACGTCGCAATCCATTTAAACGTTTAACGCAGCCTGAAGATGTTGCAAATGCTGTTTATTTGTTAAATAAAAATGAAGCCAGTTGGATTAATGGTTGCGTAATTCCTGTAGATGGAGGAGAACATATTAGTTGATTCATTTTGTCATTCTGTAATTGATACGGAATCCACATTATTATAAAGAAATTATGAACAGTCAAGAAATTATAAACCTTTTACCATACGAAAAACCATTTTTGTTTGTTGATAAGCTTAGTATAATTTCTTCGGAAGGCATTACAGGTAATTATACCTTTAAAAAAGAAGAGTCTTTCTATAAAGGTCACTTTAAAAACAACCCAATTACGCCTGGCGTAATCCTAACAGAATGTATGGCACAAATAGGTTTGGTTTGTCTAGGAATTTATATTATGAAAAATGAAATGTCTAAAGAAAATAAACCACAAATTGCTTTAACTTCAAGTCAAATAGATTTTTTTTTACCCGTTTTACCTACTGAAAAAGTAACTGTAGTTTCAAAGAAAGAAGTTTTTAGATTTAATAAATTAAAATGCGACGTGCAGATGTTTAACGAGAAAAAGGAATTGGTTTGTCGCGGAAAAATTTCAGGAATGTTAAAACTTTAATTTAATAGACCTTCAGGTTTAAAAATCTGTGAGGCCTTATCGGATTAGTAAAGTATGAGAGTAGTAATAACAGGCTTAGGAGTTGTAGCACCAAACGGAGTTGGACTAGACGCATTTAAAAAAGCGGTAAAAACTGGAGAATCTGGCATTACATTCCATCAACAATTAGCAGACTTAAATTTTTCGTGTTGCATAGGTGGAATCCCTAATATTTCCGAAGAAAAAAAACTAGAATATCTAACACCTTTGCAACTAAGAGGCTTTAATAGTTCTGGGATTTTGTATGGTTGTATTGCTGGGATGGATGCTTGGAAAGATGCAGGGTTTAATATTAATTTTGAAACCAATTTGGATTACAATAGCGGGACTATTTTTGGTACAGGAACTTCTGGCATAGAAAAATTTAGAGAAGCCATTTACAAGTTAGATAAAGGCGAAGTAAAACGCTTAGGAAGCACAATTGTTGTACAAACTATGGCAAGTGGCATTAGTGCTTTTCTTGGCGGAATTTTAGGCTTAGGCAATCAAGTCACCACAAACTCTTCTGCGTGTACCACAGGAACCGAAGCGATTATAATGGGTTTTGAACGTATAAAAAATGGACAAGCAAAACGCATGTTGGTTGGCAGTTGTAGCGACGATGGCCCATACCTTTGGGGAGGTTTCGATGCGATGCGAGTGATGACTTACAAGCATAATGAATCGCCAACAAAAGGCTCAAGACCAATGAGTGCAACAGCATCAGGATTTGTGCCTGGATCTGGAGCTGGTGCTTTGGTTTTAGAATCTTTAGATAGTGCTTTAGCAAGAAACGCAACCATTTATGCTGAGGTTTTAGGCGGGAACATAAATTCTGGCGGGCAACGCAATGGTGGCACAATGACTGCTCCAAATGCTAAAGCTGTGCAACGTTGCATTACAGATGCTCTTAAAAATGCTAATATTTTGGCTAAAGAGATTGATGTTATTAACGGGCATTTAACTGCAACGTCTAAAGACAGTTTAGAAATAGAGAATTGGACAAAAGCATTAAATAGAAACGGAGCAGATTTTCCATATATTAACTCTTTAAAATCTATGGTTGGCCATTGTTTGGCTGCTGCAGGAAGTATAGAAAGTGTTGCAACTGTTTTGCAATTAAAAGAACAGTTTTTGTTTCCAAATATAAATTGTGATAACGTGCATCCAGAAATTTTAGCGTTAATTTCAGAAGAAAAAATTTTAAAACAATTAATTAAAACAGAATTAAATATAGCAGCAAAAGCTAGTTTTGGTTTTGGCGATGTAAATGGTTGTATTATCTTTAAAAGATATTGAAGTATTAGAGTAAAAAAGTTTAATTAATACAGATTCCTATTTTAACAGGAAATAAATATGACAAAAGAAGAATTAATTACCAAATTAAAAACCATCGTAAAACCTTATATTCAAAATGAAGAGGCTTTTACAAACCTTACTGAAGAAACCGATTTTATTAACGACTTAAAAATAAATTCGGCAAATCTAGTAGATGTTATTTTAGACGTTGAAGACGAATTTGATATTAGAATTGAAAACGACGATATGGAAAAAATGCTTTCCGTTAAGGCAGCAATGGCTATTGTAAACGAAAAATTAGCAACAAAATGATAGGCAATGATATTGTAGATTTAAAACAAGCAGCTAAAGATAGTAATTGGAAACGTCCACGATATTTAGATAAAATATATACTAAAAAAGAACAAGGCATTATTTTTTCTGCTAAAAATCAAGACCAAATGGTTTGGCTACTTTGGAGTATGAAAGAAGCTGCTTACAAAGTAAATGTACAGCAGTTTGGGAAGCGGTTTTTTAATCCGAAAAAGTTGGTATGTAATTTAATTTCTTTTAAAAAAGGAACTGTAAAAATTGGTAATAAGAGCTATTTTACGTGTTCTGAAACTACCAAGGATTATGTTTATACTGTGGCAACTTTAGATAATTTATCTTTTTACAAAAGTAATTGTTTTAAAATTGTAGGATTAAATTATTTTACGCAATCTAAATTCTTAAAAAAAGAGATGTTAAAAGCATTAAATAGAAGTGATTTGGATATTAAAAAAAACAAAATTGGTGTACCAAGAGTTACTTTAAAACATAGTAAATTATATTATTCTTTGTCGTTAACACACCATGGTAATTATAACGCTTACGCTATTGCTAATTTATAACAATTAGATAACATATTTTTTGTTTTTTTAATATTTTCTCATGCTCAAAGAATAAACTTTCACCATTTAAATCAGCCTCAACCAAATAATAATTGCCTTTAAAATAAGATTTTTTTATAATTACTTTTAACTCAGAATTTTCAACAACTCGCAATTGATGTGCATATACAATATCTTCATTAATAACATTAAACTCCCCAAAAAAAGATGCTACTAAAGGTGTTTCTGGTTTGGTAAATAAATGTTGAGGTGTATTATAAGCTTCAATTTTATTATTGTTTAAAACCATCATATTATCTGCAAAACCTAAAACATCTTCTTTGTCGTGTGTAGCAACAATGCAAGTGATGCTTTTGTCTTTTAAATACTCAAAAAGATTACGACGAAGCGATTGTTTTTTAAAATTATCGATATGGCTAAAAGGTTCGTCTAACAACAAAATTTCTGGTGCATTTGCTAAAGCTCTTGCTAAGGCAACGCGTTGTTTTTGTCCACCACTTAATAGTTTTACTTTGGTATTTGCTAAGGACGTTAACTCAACTACTTCAAGAAGTTCTGCAACACGCTCTTTTTTCTTTTCTTTAAAAAAGTTTGAAAGATGTTCACCAATATTCTCTGCAACAGAAATAAAAGGTTCTAATTCGAATTCTTGTGCTACATATTTTAAAAAATAATCTCCAATAACAAGGTTGTGTTTTGGACCAAGAATTTCTTCTTTTTTCCAGAAAATGGTGCCTTTGTTTAAGTCGTATTCACCACGAAGTACTTTTAAAAGTGTGCTCTTTCCGCAACCGCTTTCTCCAATTACGGCAAGATATTCTCCAGGTTCTACGTTAAAAGAAAGATCTTTTAAAACGGGTGTCTTGTTGTATAAAAAGCTTAAATTTTTTACTTGAAGCATTTTGCAAATATAACAATTGGTATAAGAGACCTCACAGGTTTTAAAAACCTGTGAGGTTTAATTGTAACATTAAATGAATATAATTAATCCTTAAATTCTTCTTTTATTTTACTAGGTAAAACATCGTAGCCCATATTAAAAAGGGTAAAACTAAAAATATCTGTAATTTGTTCTATAGTTTTGCTTACAGGTGTTCCAGCACCGTGTCCAGCATCTGTTTCTATTCTAATAAATGTTGGGTTATCTCCAGATTGTTTTGCTTGTAATTCTGCAGCAAATTTAAAACTGTGTGCAGGTACTACGCGATCATCATGATCTCCTGTAGTTACTAAAGTGGCAGGATATTTTACTCCAGTTTTTACATTGTGTACAGGAGAATATCCTTTTAAATATTCGAACATTTCTTTACTGTCTTCTGCTGTTCCATAATCGTAAGCCCAACCAGCTCCTGCTGTAAAGGTATGATAACGAAGCATATCTAAAACACCAACTGCTGGCAGAGCCACTTTCATTAAATCTGGGCGTTGGGTCATGGTAGCACCAACCAATAAGCCTCCATTTGAACCTCCACGAATTGCTAAATAATTACTAGAAGTATATTTGTTTTCAATTAAATATTCCGCTGCAGCGATAAAATCGTCAAACACATTTTGTTTTTTTAATTGTGTTCCTGCATCATGCCAAGCGCGACCATATTCTCCACCACCTCTTAAATTTGCCACAGCATAAATACCGCCTTGCTCCATCCAAACTGCATTTGTAATACTAAAACTTGGCGTTAAGCTAATATTAAAACCACCGTAACCATATAGAATTGTTGGGGTTTTTCCGTTGAGGTCCGTTCCTTTTTTGTAGGTAATAATCATTGGAATTTTTGTTCCATCTTTTGAAGGGTAAAATATTTGCTTACTTTCATAATCTTCAGAATTAAAATCAATTTTTGGTTTTCTATATAATACTGAAGTGCCTTTTTCTATATCATACTTGTAAATACTGCTAGGTGTAACGTAATTAGTAAAAGAATAATACAACTCTTTTTCTTCTCTTTTAGCTCCAAAACCTCCAGCAGATCCTATGCTTGGCAATTTTACTTCACGAATTAATTTACCATTATAATCATACTGAAAAATTTGAGACACTGCATCTACCATATATTCGGTAAAAAAGTAACCTCCAGCTGTAGATGGAATTAACACATTTTTGGTTTCAGGAATAAAATCGACCCAGTTTTCTGGAGTTGGATTAGAAGCATCAACAGTAACAATCTTTTTATTTGGTGCATTTAAGTTGGTAACTAAAAATAGTTTTGAACCTATATTTTCCATAACATAAGTATTATTATCTGTATGACCAATAATTTCTACTAGAGGCGCATTTGCAATTGTTAAGTCTTTAATATATAACTTGTTTCCAGAAGTGGAAACACGAGGTGAAATTAATAAGTAGTGGTTATCTTCTGTAACGTTTCCGTAGATATATCTGTGTTTTTCTTTAGGTGTACCTCCAAAAATTACTTTATCGTTTTTTTGCGATGTTCCTAGTTTATGATAGTATAGTTTGTGCTGATCTGTTTTGGCAGACAATTCGCTTCCTTTTGGTTTATCGTAACTTGAATAATAAAAACCTTCATTTTTATACCAAGACATACCGCTAAACTTTACATCGACAATGGTGTCTTCTATAATTTCTTTGGTTTCGGTATTCATTATCATAATTTTTCTCCAATCGCTTCCACCTTCAGAAATAGCATAAGCTAAAATTGTACCATCTTTAGAAAAGCTTGTGCCGCCTAAAGAAGTTGTACCATCGTCGCTAAACGTATTTGGATCCATAAAAACAGTTGCGGTATCTGGATTTTCACCAGTTTTATACCTATAGATAACATATTGGTTTTGAAGTCCTGTATTTTTATAAAAATAAGTGTAATCTCCTTCTTTAAATGGAGCTCCAATTTTTTCGTAGTTCCATAATTTGGTTAGTCTTTCCTTTAATTCATTTCTAAATGGAATATTATCTAAATAGCCATAAGTCGCTTTGTTTTGGTTTTTTACCCAAGCCATAGTTTCTTCGCTTCTATCGTCTTCAAGCCATCTGTATGGATCTTTAACATCTGTACCAAAATAATTTGTAACAGTATCAACGATTGCTGTTTTAGGATATTCAATTGTAATTTGTTCGCGTTCTTTCTGTTGCTGTTTGCAAGACATAACGATAATAAGTGTTAGAAGGCTTAAGGATAATGATTTCATGTGTTTTGTTTTTAATTGTATAAAAATAAACAAAAAAGCGCTTACAATAGTTTTGTAAACGCTTTGGATAATATTTTGTTTTAATTTTATAGGCTTACAATAGGTTGTTTTCGACTAAATATTCTGCAATTTGTACAGTATTTGTAGCAGCACCTTTTCTAAGATTATCGCTTACAATCCAAAGATTTAGCGTGTTTGGTTGCGAACCATCTCTGCGAATACGTCCTACAAAAACATCGTCTTTTCCATTGGCGTATAAAGGCATTGGATAGACGTTAGTATCTAAGTTGTCTTGAATAGTGATACCATTGGTTTTACTAAGTAATTGTGTCACTTCTTTAACATCAAAATCGTTTTCAAACTCCACATTAACAGCTTCACTATGTCCACCAGCTGTTGGTATTCTCACTGCAGTTGCAGTTACAGCAATAGTTTTATCGTTAAGAATTTTTTGAGTTTCACGAACCAGTTTCATTTCTTCTTTGGTATAACCATTTGTTTCGAATACATCGCAATGTGGGATCGCGTTTTTATGAATAGGATAGTGGTAAGCCATTTCACCTTTTATCCCAGCCATTTCGTTTTCTAATTGTTGAACTGCTTTAACGCCAGTTCCAGAAATAGATTGGTACGTTGAAACAACAATACGCTTAATTTTATATTTTTTATGAAGCGGAGCCAAGGCCATTACCATTTGTATGGTAGAGCAGTTTGGATTCGCAATAATTTTATCTTCTTTAGACAGTTCGTTCGCGTTAATTTCTGGAACAATTAATTTTTTCGAGTGATCCATTCTCCAAGCCGAAGAATTATCGATAACGGTAGTACCAACTTTAGCAAATTTTGGAGCCCATTCTAAGGACGTTTCTCCACCTGCAGAAAACAGAGCTACATCTGGTTGCATAGCAACAGCATCTGCCAAACTTACAATAGTAAATTCTTGGTTTTCAAAAGTAATTTTTTTACCCACAGAACGTTCTGATGCTACAGGAATAAATTGTGTAATTTTAAAATGGCGCTCTTCTAATACTTTGCGCATAACTTCTCCAACCATACCTGTAACACCAATAACTGCTAATTTCATAATTATACTCTAGTTTATTTTTAATATAAAGGTGCAAATTTATTATATTTATAATAGTTACTATTTAAAAACAGCCTTTTTTTGTAAAAATTAGCTAAAAAAAAATTGGTTTCGCAAAGCAAAACCAATTTTAAGGTATTTATAGTTATAAAATTACTTTTTTAAAGCATCTCTTATTTCTATTAATAAATCGTTATCTGTTGGACCAACTGGTGCATCTACAGCTGGTTTTTTAGCTTTATTGTAAGCTTTAACGATAAAGAACATGACTAAGCCAACAACAATTAAACTAATTATTGCATTAACCCAGATTCCCCAAGTAATAGCATTTTCTGGTGTTACCACCTTTCCAGTAGCATCTACAACAGCTTCATCTAATACATATTTTTTATCTGCAAAATCAACTCCTCCTGAGAAGTGACCTACTATAGGCATGATAATATTGTTAACAAATCCAGTTACAACAGCTCCAATTGCTCCTGCCATAATTACAGCAACTGCAAACTCTATAACATTGCCACCTGTAATGAAATCTTTAAATTCTTTAAGCATAATTCTAAAATATTAAGGTTAGTTTAAATTAATAAATTTCAATTTAGTTAAAATTTTAACAACAGATGCAAGTTAAGCGTGAAAAAACATCAAAACTATCGACAAAAAGTTCGTTTTATTCGTTGAGATACAGAAGTTAGTATTTCATAGGAGATAGAGTTTATACTTTCTGCTAAGTTTTCTGCAGAATGCTGTGCTCCAAAAACAATAACTTCGTCTCCTTCTTCGCACGTAATATTTGTAACATCTACCATAACCATGTCCATACAAACATTACCTATAATGTATGCTTTTTTTCCATTTATAAAAACAAACCCTTTACCATTTCCAAAAAGTCTGTTAATTCCATCTGCATGACCAATAGGTAATGTTGCAGTTTTGGTTTCGCGAGTGGCAATAAACGCACGATTATATCCTAAACTGTCTCCTTTTTTTAAAGTATGAATTTGAGAAATACTAGTTTTTAAGGTTGCAATTGGTTTTAAGTTTTTGTTAATTTCTGGATTATTTGCAAAGCCGTATAAACCGATACCACATCTAACCATATCGAAATGTGCTTGTGGATAATTTAAAATCCCAGAGGTATTACTTTGATGCAAAATAGGTTGGTAGCCTAAATGGTTTGTTACTTTTTTAACAATGCGTTTAAAACTTTTAATTTGATTTAATGTAAAACTTTTTTCGTTTTTGTCTTCACTTGCTACTAAATGAGAAAAAAGCGATTTTACTTTTATTGCTTCAGTTGTTTTGAGTTTAGTTAGTACTTTTTCAACCTCAGTTTCAGCAAAACCTAACCTATTTAAACCGGTATTAAATTTTACGTGAATAGGATAGTTGTTTTGTTTTAGTGTTTCAGCTACAGCTAAAAATTCATTTAAAACACGTTGAGAATAAATGCTTGGTTCTAAACAATGTTCTATAATTGTTTTAAAATTACCTGTTTGTGGATGTAATACTAAAATAGGTGTTTCTATTCCTGCTTTTCTAAGTGCAATACCTTCATCTGTGTAAGCTACAGCAAAATAATCTACATTTAATTTTTCTAGATATTTTGCAATTTCTACGGCATCACTGCCATAAGCAAAAGCTTTTACTACAGCTAAAAATTTTGTGGTGCTTTTTAGTTTAGACTTTATAAAAGTAACATTATGTTTTAATGCTTTAAAGTCTATTTCTAGAAGGGTTTCCTGAGCTTTAAGCATCTTTGTTTTTAAATTTTAACTCTTGGGCATCATTCACTTTCATCGTCCTTATTTTCTCTCGTGTGGTCGCTTTGTAGTAGGCTGCTCGACTTAAAGGTTCGTATTCTTCGGTTTCACCTAATAGCACAAGATCCTCACTTTTGTTTTTTCTATAACTAAATTGTGCTAAATTTCCTGTACGTGTGCAAACGGCGTGGACTTTGGTAACATATTCTGCGGTTGCCATTAAATTTGGCATTGGACCAAATGGGTTACCTTTAAAATCCATGTCTAATCCTGCAACAATTACGCGAATACCTTTGTTTGCTAAATCATTACAAACACGTACAATCTCGTCGTCGAAAAACTGTGCTTCGTCAATACCAACCACATCGCAACCGTCTGCTAGAATAGGAATATTAGCAGCAGCTGGAACTGGAGTAGAACGAATTTGGTTTGCATCGTGAGATACCACCATGTCCTCATCGTAACGTACATCTATTGCTGGCTTAAATATTTCTACTTTTTGCTTTGCAAACTGCGCACGTTTAAGTCTGCGGATGAGTTCTTCGGTTTTTCCAGAGAACATGGAACCGCAAATAACTTCTATCCAACCAAATTGTTCTTTTTGATTTACTGTATTTTCAAGAAACATTTTGTAATTTTAACAGATTAACAAGAGAAATTTCTCGTTGCTATAAAGGTGGCTCAAATTTATTAAAAATCAAAAGCCTAAATTGTATAAATTTGAATAATTATAAAAATTTAATCTATGAAGAAGAAGTTAGAATCAGAATTAATGAGTATTGCCCACAAGATTCTTAAACTAAAAGGGAAAGAGGATGTAAATAAAATGCATACTGAAGTCACTGCTTTATATGAAAAACTTACTGTTTTAAAATTTGCGCAAGAGAATTTTGAAGGCGACTTACCAACCATTGGTAACAACTCTTCATTTTTTGGAATGTTAGATACTACTTTTAATAACAAAGTAAGTGATAATATTGAGGTTGGAAACAAAACATATATTGATTTAGATGAGCGTGAGGACGATGGAATAATGGAGCCAGTAATGGAGAAAATTAAGGATATAGTTGCGCAAATGCCTCAAGAAACGCAACAAGTTGATGCAGTTTTTGATGCAATACAACCTAAATATCATAAAAATGATTTTGAAGATATTACTGCACAATTTAACGAAACACCAGTGTTCGATAAAATAAGTGATATAAAATCTACTGAAAAAAAATCGTTAAATGATAAATTAAAATCAGGAGGAATAAATATTGGTTTGAACGATAAATTAGCTTTTATAAACCATTTATTTGATGGTAAAATTGCAGATTACGATCGAGTAGTTTCACAGTTAAATACAATGTCTAATTTTGATGAAGCAGACCATTATATAAAAACTAAGGTAAAACCAGACTACAATTTTTGGTTAGAAAAGGATGAATATGCAGAACGTTTTATGGAAATTATTGATGCCAGATTTAATTAACAAAAGTGAATGAACATTAAAATTATCTATTGGATTGCGTGCGACTTTAGCGCTTTGCGAAATATTTTGTTTTAGGCTGGTTTGTATTTTATAAAGTAAGGCATGGTATAAGGTTCTTTTATTGCATTAAATTACCCTACATATATTATTTATCCGCTAGCCACATCAAAGATAATAGGTGTTATAATTATTTTAACTAGAAAAGCAATGGGCTTAGCAGGGTTCTTTTTTAATGTTTTTTAGCAAGTGCTGCACACTGTAATGCAGTCACGGCAATGCTTTATATCATGTAGCTATACCGTTAATTTTAATCTCTTATTTTTTTAGGAGAAAAAGTGAGAAAACAATGAGCAAACTCTATATTGTACCAACACCAATAGGAAATCTTGAAGACATGACTTTTAGGGCTGTTTCTATTTTAAAATCTGCCGATGCTATTTTAGCTGAAGATACTAGAACGTCAGGAAAGCTATTAAAACATTTTGAGGTAAAAACACCAATGCAAAGGCACCATATGCACAACGAGCATAAAACGGTGGAGCGCTTGGTAGAGCGTTTAAAAAGTGGAGAAACCATTGCACTTATTAGCGATGCTGGTACGCCTGCTATTAGCGATCCAGGTTTTTTATTAACACGTGCTTGTGTAGAAAATGGTATTGAAGTAGATTGTTTACCTGGTGCAACAGCCTTTGTTCCAGCTTTAGTAAACTCTGGCTTACCAAACGATAAATTTGTATTCGAAGGTTTTTTACCAGTAAAAAAAGGAAGACAAACACGTTTAAAATTTTTAGCCCAAGAAACCCGAACCATTATTTTTTACGAGAGCCCACATAAGCTTATAAAAACACTTGGTCATTTTTGCGAGTATTTTGGAGAAGAAAGACCTGTTTCTGTATCGAGAGAACTCACTAAAATGTACGAAGAAACCATTAGAGGTACTGCCAAACAAGTATTAGAGCATTATACTAATAAGCCACCAAAAGGTGAAATTGTTGTTGTTGTTGGTGGTAAAAAATAAATAATAAAACCTGTAAATAAATGAAAACAATACACTACGATGTTTTTGTTATAGGCTCAGGAGTTGCAGGACAAACTGTAGCCAAAGCATGTGCAAAGCAAAAATTAACTGTTGCCATTGCAGATAATCGCGAGTTTGGTGGTGTTTGCGCTAATAGAGGTTGCGACCCTAAAAAAATTTTACTTCAGTTTTCTGCTTTAATGGAACATGCTAAGAGACTAGAAAAATCAGGATTATCTAAACTTCCTAAAGTAAACTGGAAAGCTGTACAGCAGTTTAAAACTAAATTTATAGAAGCTATTCCTAAAAAAACTGAAGAAAATCTACAAAAATTAGCTATCGATTTATACCACCAATCTCCAGAATTTATTAATAAAAATGAAATTTTAGTTGAAGGTAAAACTATTTCTGCCGATTACTTTGTAATAGCTACAGGCAAAACACCAAGAACTTTAGAAATAAAAGGTAACAAATACATTGAAACAAGTGACGCCATTTTAAATCTTGATAAAATACCAAAATCGGCAAGTTTTATAGGCTCTGGTTATATAGGTATGGAATTCGCAACTATGTTAGCTATTTTGGGCTGTAAAGTTACAATTTTCGACCATGGAGATACTGCACTATCAAATTTCGACCAATTTTTGGTTAAAAAAATAATTACTAAAATGGAATCTTTAGGTGTAGAATTTATATTTAACGCAGAAGTTATTTCAGTAAAAAAATTAAAAAAAAATATAAGATTTAAATATTCTGTTAACGGAAAAAATAAAAGACACAAAAGCCAAAAAGTATTTAATACAGCAGGAAGAATACCGTCTGTTAAACAATTAAAACTAAACAATGCCAATATAGATTGTGATGAAACAGGAGTTTTAGTAAATGCTTTTATGCAAAGTAAAACAAATAAAAAAGTGTATGCCTGTGGAGACGTTTCAAGTCTATCCATACCTCTAACACCATTATCTGGTTTGCAAGGTTATATAGTTGGTAAGAATATTATAAATGGAAATAAGAAGGCGTTTCAATTTCCACTGGTGCCTTCAACTGTATTTACGCAACCAAATATTTCTGTTGTAGGTATGCAGGAAGAAGAAGCAAAAGCACGTTATAAGACTGTTAAAATTTATAAAGGAGAAGGAACGCATTGGTTTAATGCAAAAAAACTGAATCAAGAGACGTATGCCTACAAAATTATTACTAACGACAGAACAGAAATTATTGTTGGTGCTCATATTCTGGGCGAACAGGCAAATGAGAATATTAATATTTTTACAATAGCAATTAATAGTAAAATGACGGTTTCAGATTTTAAAAAACTTATTTTTACTTATCCGTCTTACAGTAACGATTTAAAGAAAATGTTGGCAGATTAGTATTAATTTAAAACACCTCATTATCTCTAGCAAGATTTAATTAATTTTTTAATATGTGTTATTTAATATTGAGAACCATTATGCTTCCCAACCTCAAAACCATGTTTTTCAAGGTATTGGTTTCCGCTATCTATGGCATCTTTTTCTAAGGTTGTTCCCATAGAATCGTTCCAACGGTTTAGGTATCCAAATAAGGAAATAACACCAAGTATCTCTACAATTTCACCTTCGGTCCAATGCTCATGTAAACGCTTTTTTATAGCTCCATTTACCGCATTTGGAACTTGAGAAGCAGCTAAAGAAAAATCTAAAGCAGCACGCTCTGCTTCGCTAAAAGCACTGTGTGTTCTGTAGTCCCAAATATTATCTAATTGTTCTTGCTCTGCACTATAACGCTCTGCAGCTCTAATAGCATGTGCTTGGCAATACCTGCAACCTGTAGCATTACTTGAAACCCATGCAATCATACGTTTTAAGGCAGAAGTTACCTTACCTTCATTAGCCATAACCGCCTTGTTTAAGTTTATAAACGCTTTAGAAATGGCTGGTCTCCGTTGCATTGTTAAAACAGAATTTGGACAAAAACCTAAAGTCTCATTAAAGAATTCTGCTAGTTTTTTAGTTTCTAAATCGTGTTCTGCATCTAATGGTGTAACTAATGGCATATATTTGTTTTTTAATAGTATTTTTGGTACTATCAATAAACGAAAAAATATTTAATTATGCCGGTTAAAGTAACAACAGTTTGGAAAGAAAAAACGATTTTCGAAAGTGATAATCCCAATGGTTATATTTTTAATTTAGGACAATCTAAAAACAATAATGACCCTTACAAACCTTTAGCCCCGAAAGCCACAATGTTATCCTCTTTAGCTGCTTGTTCGGGTTTAGATGTGGTTTCTATTGCAGATAAAATGAAAACTCAATTTACCGATTTTAAAATTGAAATAGAGGCAGAGCTTACAGAAGAGCATCCAAAAATATATAATAAAGTTAAAGTAGATTATCATTTTTATGGCAATTCTTTAGACGAAAAAAAGATAACAAAAGCAGTTAACCTTTCTGCAGAAAAATATTGTGGTGTCATGGAAATGTTTCGCCAGTTTGCTAAAGTTGACACTAACATTTATTTTCATAATATTTAGAGTCGAGTAAGCAAACCATTCAATATTCACCTTTCTCTAAACTATGCGTTGGACTCTAAAACCAAAACCAAATCTTGAAACTATACAATTTTTGCAACACGCTTTACAAGTTGAAGAACCTATAGCTGTAATTCTTGCGCAAAGAGGAATAGAAACTTACGAGCAAGCTAAAGATTTTTTTAGACCTAGTTTAAGCCATTTGCACAATCCTTTTTTAATGAAGGATATGCAAAAAGCCGTAGAGCGCATAGAAAAAGCCATTGAAAACAACGAAAATATATTGGTGTATGGTGATTACGATGTCGATGGCACAACCGCTGTATCGCTAATGTCTTCTTATTTAAAAAGCGAATACCCAAATGTCGCCACCTACATTCCAGACCGTTATGGTGAAGGTTATGGTATTTCTTTTCAAGGTATCGATTTTGCCGAAGACAATAATTTTAGTTTAATAATTGCACTCGATTGTGGTATAAAAGCTATTGATAAAATCGCTTACGCGGAAGAAAAAAACATCGATTTTATAATCTGCGATCACCACAGACCAGGAGAAATAGTACCAAACGCAGTTGCAGTTTTAGATCCAAAACAAAACGATTGTAACTATCCTTATAAAGAATTATGTGGTTGTGGTGTAGGTTTTAAACTTATTCAAGCATTAGCTTCAAAAAAAGGAAAAACTACTGAAGATTTAGTAGAGTATCTAGATTTAGTGGCCACAGCTATTGGAGCAGATATTGTTCCTATAACTGGAGAAAATAGAATTTTAGCTTATTTTGGATTGCAAGTCATCAACGCGCAACCAAGAGCTGGATTTAAAGCAATCATCAATCAAATAAAAAAAGAAACGTTAAGCATTACAGATGTTGTATTTATTATTGCACCAAGAATAAATGCAGCAGGACGTATGAAACACGGTCAATACGCGGTAGATTTATTAACCGAAACTAATATAAAAACGGCAGAAGTTTACGCTAAAGAAATAGAAGATTTTAATACAGATAGACGTGAAGCCGACAAACAAATTACCATTGAAGCTCTTGAGCATATTAAAAAACGAGAAGAACAGGAAACGTTTACTACTGTTGTTTATAGCCAAAACTGGCATAAAGGTGTTATTGGTATTGTTGCTAGTAGATTAATAGAAACGTATTACAGACCAACATTAGTATTTACTAAAAGTGGCGACAAATTAGCTGCTTCTGCGCGTTCTGTAAAAGGTTTCGATGTTTATAATGCTTTAGAAGCTTGCACTGAATATATAGAGCAGTTTGGAGGCCATAAATATGCGGCAGGTTTAACGCTTAAAGAAGAAAACTACGAAGCTTTTAAACAAAAATTTGAAGACGTGGTTGAAAGCACAATAGATAAAAGATTGTTAACACCAGAAATTAGCATTGATACTCAAATAGAACTTAACGACATTACGCCAAAATTCTATAGAATTTTAAGCCAGTTTGCGCCTTTTGGCCCAGGAAATATGTCACCTGTTTTTATGAGTGATAACCTTCACGACACAGGTTATGGTAAATGCGTAGGCGAAGACGATAAACATTTACGAATAACCGTAAAACAACCAAACAGCGATAAAATAGTCTGTATCGGTTTTGGTTTGGGCGACAGGCTAAGCCTGATTAAAGAGAAAAAGACATTTAAAGCTGTTTATTCTATAGATGAAAATGAGTGGAAAGGTAATGTGTCTTTACAATTAAAGTTGCGAGATATTAAAGAGTAATTACTTCTGTAAGGTTTTAAAATAAGATTTAACAGTTTTCGTTATACTTAATATGAAACAAAAAATTACGCTGCTTTTTCTCTTTTTCTTCGGAAGTATTACTGCTCAAAATTTGGTATTGAATCCAAGTTTTGAAGCGTATATAGATTGCCCAAGAAACATTAGTTTTTTTCATTATAATGTTAAAAATTGGTCTATTCCAAATGAAGGAACTACAGACTATTTTAATTCTTGTGATGATAAAATGGGTTTTAAAAATTTCAATGGAGAACAAGAAGCTAATTCAGGTAAAGGTTATGCAGGAATTTATGTTTACTCAAAACAAGATTATAGAGAATATATTCAAGGTGAATTAATAGAAAAATTAAATAAAGAAGAACATTACAAAATTAGTTTTTATGTAAATTTAGCAGAAAACTCATCTTTTTCTATTAATGATTTTGGTATTCTATTTATGCCAATGAGGTTAATGTATGTTCTATCACCAAAAGTTATTGACGTTCAGAATTATAGCAAACAAAAGTATAAGTCTAATTACGTTTCAACAAATAAAAAGTTGTTTTACTCTGATAAATAAAACTGGATTAAAATAGAGATTGATTATGTAGCTAATGGATTCGAAAAGTATTTTTCTTTAGGGAATTTTCAAACTAATAAAGAGGTTATTAAAGAAAAAGTAGCAAAGAAAAAGGGACGATTTGCCTATTATTATATTGATGATGTTAGTGTGATACCAAGCGATTATGTGAAAGAAGAACTTCAATCAAAAATTGAAGAAAAAGTAGAGGAAACTTTACTTGAACTAGAAATAACCTACACGTTTAAAAACGTACTTTTCGATTTTGATAAAGCAGAACTTCTAAACACTTCTATTGAAGAATTAGATAAATTAAGTTTTTATTTAAAAGAAAACGAAACTCTCAATATAGAAATTTATGGACATACAGACAACGTTGGTTTAACTAAAAGAAATAACGAATTGTCTTTGCAACGTGCAAAAGCTGTTTCAGAATATTTAATTTTAAAAGGATTAGAAAACGAAAGAATACAATGGTTTGGTTTTGGAAGCTCTAAACCATTAGTTGACAATACTACTGAAGATAATAGAGCAAAAAACAGACGTGTTGAGTTTAAACTAATTAATAAAAACTAAAATAAGAGCAATCCTTATTATACTTTTGCGGTAGAGTTTAAAATAACCAATAAAGTTTTAATGCAAAAAAACGATCCATACGCAGCATTACGTTTTAAAGAATTCAATATTTTTTTATTGGTTCGTTTTGCGTTGGTTTTTGGCTGGTCTATGCAGTTTTTAGTTATAGAATGGCAAGTTTATGCTTTAACTAACGATGAATTAAATTTAGGTATTATTGCTGCCTGCGAATTTATTCCAGCTTTTTTTATGGCACCATTTGCAGGTTATATTGTTGACCGAAAAGAAAAACGGAATTTATTTGCTATTTGTATTGCATTGTTTTCTTTGATTAGTTTTGGTTTGTTTTGGCTCACATCTAACACAATAGAATTAGCTTGGACAACAAACAGTATTCTCTATTCTATTTATGCTTTGGTGTTTTTTGGAGGTATTTTACGTGCCTTTTTTGGGCCAACCATATTTTCGTTAATTGCGCTTATAGTGCCAAAGCAGGTTTACCCAAATGCTGCAACATGGAGTAGTAGTACATGGAAAGGTGCTGTAGTTACTGGCGCATTATTTGCTGGATTTTTAATTGCTTGGATTGGTGTTCATTTAACACTTGGCATAATATTTTTGCTAGTTATGGTGTCTTTGGTTTTAGTTTTTCAAATAGAAAAAAAACCAATAATAAATAAAAAAACCAACGAAACTGTAAAAGAAAGCTTAAAAGCTGGACTCACTTTTGTGTTTAAAGATAAAGTGATTTTAGGTGCCTTAACATTAGATATGATTGCGGTTTTGTTTGGTGGAGCTGTAGTTTTATTTAGTGTATTTGCTACAGATGTTTTAAATGCCGGACCAAAAGGTTTTGGGATATTAAATGCTGCATTATCATCTGGAAGTATTATTACCATGTTAGCAACTACTTATTTACCTATAACTAAAAATACTGGCAAAAAACTACTAATCTCCATTTTTGGGTTTGGTGTATTTATGATTGTTTTTGGTGCTTCAAAATTGTTTTGGTTAAGTGTTGTTGCCTTGTTTTTTGCTGGTGTGTTTGATGGTATTTCTATGGTAATTAGGCAAACTATTCTTCAGCTTAAAACACCAGACGAAATGCGTGGTCGTGTTGGTGCTGTTAACTCCATGTTTGTAGGTTCTTCTAATGAACTTGGCGGGTTTGAAAGTGGAATTGCGGCCAAAATTTTTGGCGCACCTTTAGCTGTTGTTCTTGGTGGTACAGTAACTTTAATTACCGTAATTACAATAGGCTTTAAGAATAAAACGTTACGAAATCTAGATTTAACTAAAGATTTGGAACCAAACGAAAAAAGCTAAATGTTATTTTTGGAAGCAAAATAGACAGGATGAGTAAGAAATAATAATAAACTAATATTCTTTCAATTCCATAGTATCGCCATCGAAAACACCGTAAGTATAATAACTCACCCAATCGCCAAGATTTATATATCTCGATTTTTCGTTTAATTTAATGTCTAGTGGTAAGTGTCTGTGCCCAAAGATAAAGAAATCTCTGTGCTTGCTTTCTAATTTGTGTTTGCAATATTGGGCTAACCACTCGTTATCTTCACCTAAAAATTGAGCATCGTTATCTCCAGATATTAGTTTGTTTTTTACTGATAGGTATTGCGCCAAACGGACACCTAAGTCTGGATGTATCCAGCGATATAACCATTTAAAAAACGGATTGGTAAACACTTTTTTCATACGCTTGTATCCTTTATCGTGTGGGCCTAAACCATCTCCATGGCCAATAAAAAAAGTAGTATTATTAAAGGTGTATTCTTGTGGTTTATGGTAAACTGGAATGTTTAGTTCTTCTTCAAAATAGCCATTCATCCATAAATCGTGATTGCCAACAAAATAATAAATTGGGATTCCAGAGTCGCTAATTTCTGCAAGTTTGCCCAGTGTTCTTGTAAAACCTTTTGGGACTACGGTTTTATACTCCATCCACATATCGAACAAGTCACCTAAAAGAAAAATAGCTGCAGCGTTTTCTTTTACTTCATCTAACCAGGCAACAAATTTTTGTTCACGTGGAAACGATTCCACTTTAGTTGGCGCACCTAGATGATTATCGCTAGCAAAATATATTTTTTTTCCTTTTGGAATTTGCATATTGTAAATATAATTAATTTTTGTAAAGTGTTATTTGATTGCTATAAATATTACCAATGTGCACTTGTCTTTGTGAAAGAAGTATTTTTAGCTGGTTAATGCGTTAAGGATTGCAGCGGCATCCTTTTTTTGCTGCCATATATGGCAAAAAAAGATATAGCGTAAAGCCTGACCTTTAGGTAGCGCCAAAATTATTTTAATTGTTTTCACTCGCATACCACGCGGCATAAGAACTTTCGGTTTCCTGAAGTTTTAACGAATGCAGTTGTATGTTTTCTGGTAGGCGTTTTTTTATTTTTTTTGCAAAATCAATCACCATCATTTCACTGGTTGGTTGGTAATCTACTAACAACACATTGTGACCTCTGTTTTTAAGTTCTATCGCTAATTCTACATGTGGTGTATTTTTGTTAAATACGGTAGCATGATCGAAGATGTTTACAATTTCTTCTTTTACAATTCTTTTTAAATCTGTAAAATCTATAACCATACCGAATTTTACGTTTGTATGGTCCAAAATTGGTTTACCAAAAACCGTTACAGAAAGTTTATAACTGTGTCCATGGACATTTTTACATTTGCCATCGTAACCATAAAGTGCATGACCAGTCTCGAAAGAAAAGAGTTTAGTTATACGAATATTGCTCATTATCTTTGATTTTTGTATCTATTATAAATATAGATTATAATGATTACAAAGGCTAGAATGGCAAAAAAGCCACTACCTCCTAAAAAGTTTAATATTTCCATTATTTTATAGTTTAATAAGCTTTTAGCTTGCACCAAAGTTAATTCTTTTGTGATAGTGGTAAAAATTCTTTTCTAAATTTTATTATTAAAGGTAATCCACGAACTATAATCCAAAACGTTAGTGCAATAAAAATACTTGTAAGTTTTAAATTGTACTGGTCTAAAATAAAGAGTGTTGGCAGGAAAACTGCAAATGTAGATACTAATAATAGATTTCTTAAATCTGCCATTTTGCCAAGTCCTTTAAACATACCATCGAAAATAAATGCTAATGCGCACAGAGGCTGCATGGCTAAAACAATCCAAAACACGCTATAAAACTGTTTTAAAACTTCTGGTTCTTTAATAAAAATTTTTCCTATTGAAAAGTAAAATAAAGCACCTAAAGTTGCGATAACCAACCCAACAATAATTCCATGCTTTATAAGACTATTGCTTAATGCAATAAGCTTGTTATATTCTTTGCCACCTAATAACCTGCCTGATAAAATATTACCAGCACTTGCATAACCATCTATTAAAAAGGCTCCTAAAAACCATAAATTTATAGCAATTGTATAGGCTGCAATATATTCTTCACCATAACCTGTAGCAAAGCGTGTGGCAAAATACAGTGTTACATTTAGGGCTATGGTTCTAATAATTAAGTTACCAATCATTAATAAAAAACGATTAATTTCTTTATTAAATGGAAAACTAAAAGATAAGGGAATATTAGTTTTTTTAAGTAGATAATATCCAGAAAGTAGTGCCATTAATAGTTGTGCAATTACACTGGCATAGGCTGCGCCTTGAATATGCATAGCAGGGACTAATTCTGTAATACCGTAAACTAAAATATAGTCTAAAATAATATTGGTGCATGCACCAATAATTGCAATAACCATTGGATAATAGGTGTTTTGCAAACCTCTAAAAACGCCAAAAACCGCTATAGTGAATAGTGTAAATGGAAAGCCAAAAACTCGAATATTATAATAGTTTACGGCGTAATCTAAAATGAGATTTTCTGCGTTATAAAGTTTAAAAATGCTTCTAGCATGAGGATAGGTACTTACAATTATTAAGAGTCCTAAAGTTGTAATTATAAAAATAGCTTGAGCTGGTAAGTTTTTTACTTCGTTTAATTTGTTTGCACCTAAATATTGAGAAATTATAGAGGAAATGGCACTCCTGGTTTGTCCAAACACCCAAATTAACATCGATAAAAAGGTAGAAACGATACCAACAGCAGCAAGAGATTCTGTAGCATTAAAATCTACATTTCCAACTATTGCTGCATCTGATAAGGACAATATGGGTTCAGATACGCCAGCAATTAGTGCAGGAATGGCTAATTTATTAATTTGTTTTAAGCTAATATTTGTACTCAAAATTAGTTTTGGTTTATGCCTAAACGAAGGTCGTAAGATTTACTATAAAAAATGGTATTTTTATAATCTAAAATATAATTAATCTATACGCCATCAAGAATATTTTAGTTCCAGTTAGATGGTCTAAAATGGTAAAAGTCATTTACAATATACTGTAGATTTTGCAAAACTAATATTTGCAAAGCTTTATGTTTTTCAAATTTACAATGTTTACACTAAAGTAGGAACAATGATAAATATTGATTATAGTATAGAACTAGAAAGTAAGGCCTTTTTTAGATTATTATGTTGCACAAATAGACCATAAAGGCGTAGAAGTTATTACAAATAAATTTAAAGGCAAACTTATAAATACTGGAATGTCTAGTTTTGTTGGTACACTTTTAAGTGAATAAATTAACTTAGCAAGATGGGTAGAATAGTTTATGATCAAAGTTTTAAAAAAACCTTAGTAGAATTGTTAAATTCGGGTAAATC
>Ga0114956_1000825_pt1 | contig 23654 bp, 14 predicted proteins | sample MaitaG_FD_87304 | JGI IMG/M metagenome (GOLD analysis project Ga0114956, IMG submission 87304) | Marine algal microbial communities from Maine, USA - Maine_Asex2 metaG | ecosystem: Host-associated > Algae > Red algae > Unclassified | place: Maine, USA | collected 2015-01-05
CTCCGTTTTTTAATCACATTATTTAAATATTCCAGGGCAATCGCTACATTTGTCCCTTTCCCTTTTGGCTCAAAATTAATTAACTCTCGAATGATTCTTAGAATATGGGATTTCCCCTTTTTAGGAGGGATAAATTTTTCAATTTGATCAGAAAAAAAGACCACTCCCACTTTGTCATTATTATTAATCGCAGAGAAGGCTAATACAGCAGCAATTTCTGTTACCACTTCATTCTTTAGTTGGGTATCGGTTCCAAAATAAGAAGAAGGACTTACATCTATCACTAACATCACCGTCATTTCTCGTTCTTCCTCAAATATTTTAATATAAGGCTCACCCGTTCTAGCCGTTACATTCCAGTCTATATTCCGAACATCGTCCCCATAGTTGTAATTGCGGACTTCACTAAAAGACATGCCTCTTCCCTTAAAAGCAGTTTGGTACTCCCCAGAAAATATCTGGTTGCTTAAGCCTTTTGTTTTTATTTCTATCCGTCTTACCTTTTTTAGTAGTTCACTTGTCTCCATGATGTGAAATTTAGAAGTGAGAAGTGAGACCGAAAAATAAATTTTTCTGCGAGAAGTGAGACTTATGACGTGTTCCTAGACGCAAATTAGACACTATAATGTGTTCCATGATATACATCTAATTTGCGTCTAGAAACACGTCATAAGTCTCACTTCTCGCAGAAAAATTTATTTTTCGGTCTCACTTCTCACCTCTTTTAAAATAATCTCTTAATGGCTGTCTTTTTTTTAATATTGGACTTCATTTTTTTATAAGGAATGATCACACTTTGGCGACCATACACGCTATGAAAGGCTGTAAAAAAATGCAAACCATCTTGGCCCACGGTGTATAAGGAAAAACTTTGCTGGTCTACCCAAGCTTGATAGCTTATATCTTTTTTATAAGTCGCATCTCGTTGCAATTCCTCTTTAACGTATTTTTTGATATATGCTTTATAATCAAAGCCCCCTTTGAAAATATCTTCTAGCTCAATAGAGGCTTTATTTTTAAAATCATAGTTAAAGGCTTTAGTGGCTTTTTTACCATTCCAAGTATTATTATAAGTAAGCAAACCGCTTATAAAGTCTTTTTTGTACAAGGTAACTTCCGTCCAACTATAGCCTCTTTGAGAAGCCCTTAATGTTGGAACTGCTTGTTCTTTTCTAATCGCTCTAGCTTGATTTTTACAATCTATAACCCAATCCTTAGTTAAAAAGGTCATTATTTGATTGAATAGAGGATCATTAGATTGAGGATATAGAAAATCATAGCTAGAAAAATAATCTGCATACTCCAAACAATTCACTTCCAAGGTATGTAGCAATTCAAAAGAAGCAAAGCTTTGGGCATTTCTGGTATTATAAAAACTAGCACTCAATTCTTGTCCATTTCTATAAATAGCCCTTATCGTACCAATGGTTCTTTGTGTTCGGTCATCTAGTAAAGTTAGATTTAACGTATTGTTACTCTCTAAAATTCCACGAATGGCGAGCGTCCGTTTTTCTTTTACATAATAGGCATTACCTAGCACCCGATTGTTATCCGTTTTTTGCAAAATCATTTCCACCTCTTTATCTTGGATAATTCCTCTATAAGCTTGAATCCATTTATTCGCACCGCAATTATTAAGCGCTTTTGGACGCTCCTTTGAGCTTGTTAAGTAGAGTTTACTGCCTATTGTTTGGCTCGCATTTTTCCAAGTCGCATCAATAGCACTGCCTATAAACTTCCCTTTTATATAGCCTGTCAGTTGGTTATTAGCATCATACTCTTCCAATGCTAATTTATTGTCTTCCTGTTGACCGCTTAATCTAAAACGATCACCACTTCTTAAATACACTAATTCTCCGTTACAAATATTATTGCTACAAGCCAATATTATTTTTACTTCATTGATATCATCAATGTGTCCTTCATATTGCAATAAGCTTTTAGAAGAAACGGGCGTGGAGAGAAATTGCTGTCCCATCAAATTCCCTATTGACAATAAAACGAATAGCCACCAACTCCAAATTTTATAATAGATTCTCATAGCATTTTTTAGTAATGATTTAGTGTTCTTTTTTTGAAAACTGAAAATTTTCAAAAAAAAGAACACCCGACTACGGCACTTCAATCGTATTTAATATCTTGTCGATTAAATCCTCTTGTGTAATATTTTCTGCTTCTGCTTCATAAGTCAAGCCAATACGATGGCGCAATACATCATGGCAGATACTTCTGATATCCTCTGGAATCACATAGCCCCGACGTTTTAAAAAGGCATAGCCCTTAGACGCTAAAGCTAGATTGATACTTGCCCGAGGCGAACCACCATAATTAATAAGGTGTTCTAAATCTGGCATTCCGTACTCTTTTGGATTTCTAGTAGCAAATACAATGTCTAAAATGTATTGCTCAATCTTTTCATCCATGTACACCTTTCTAACGGTCTTTCTAGCATTTAGTATATCTTCTGGAGAAACCACAGGTTCCACATTTTCAAAGTCTCCTTTTATATTCAATCGCATAATTTCTCGTTCCTCCTCTTTACTAGGGTAGGTAACCGTTGCTTTTAGCATAAAACGATCTACCTGTGCTTCGGGTAAAGGGTAGGTTCCTTCTTGCTCAATAGGGTTTTGCGTGGCTAATACGAGAAAAGGTTCTTGTAATTTAAAGGTATCATTGCCAATCGTTACTTGTCGTTCCTGCATCGCCTCTAATAAAGCACTCTGTACCTTGGCAGGGGCACGGTTAATTTCATCCGCTAATACAAAATTGGCAAAAATGGGCCCTTTTCGGGTGGTGAATTCATTCTTGCTCGGATTGAAAATCATCGTACCAATAATATCTGCTGGTAGTAAATCAGGGGTGAACTGTATCCGACTAAATTTGGCACTAATGGCACTTGACAAGGTTTTAATTGCCAAGGTCTTTGCCAAACCGGGGAGTCCCTCTAATAAAACGTGCCCTTTTGCTAATAAACCAAGTAATAAACGCTCGATCATGTATTCTTGACCAATAATTACTTTACCTGTTGCTTCTTTTAATTTGTCAACAAAAGCACTTTCTAGATAAATTTGCTGATTCAGTGCTTCGATATCTACTTGCATAAGTTATTTTTTTGGGAACAATAGACTATTTTATCTCGACTTTAGCCATTGGTCTTTAGTCTCCCGAAATCGGGACAAGTTTTGGTACGCTTAAGCTTGGCTTAGGAATTAGCTAAATATTTTCTTTACCCTCGAATAAAAAGACGAGGGTAAACTAAGTATTACGATAACACCCTAGCGCTTGACAGGCTGCCACTAAAGACTAAAGGCCAATCGCTAAAGACCAATTTAGGAAAAGCGTAAATACAAAGATCAATATTTTTTTGAAAATATGGGTCAATGAAAACTTATTTTGGTGATTTTTCCATAAGACGTTGCATTCCAACGTCTCTACTCATTTTGAAAACAGAAAATTAATCCCTATTTTTAATTTACACAATAGATGTTTTAAATGAAGATATTGATACCATAGATGAATATTCAACAAATAGATTATATTATTGCTGTCGGAGAATTGAGAAATTTTGGGCAAGCAGCAAACAAGTGTTTTATCACTCAATCTACGCTGAGTACCATGATTGCTCGTTTCGAGGAAGAGATAGGTATTACTATTTTTGACAGAAAAACAAAACCCGTAACTATTACGAAAGAAGGCGTACAAATTATACAACAACTAAAAGTGATTGCTAAAGAGTTAGAGCATTTACAAGAAGCTGTACAAACCTTGAAAGGAGAAATAAGTGGCACTTTAAAAATCGGTGTTATTCCTACCGTTGCCCCTTATTTGCTGCCTTTGTTTCTAAACGAATTTATTGAACAACTGCCAAAGGTTCATTTTGTCGTTAGCGAAATGACCACAGAACGAATGATTGAAAAAATGGAAAATAGAGATATAGATATTGGCATTGCCTCGATCCCGCTTAAGAAACCTACCTTAGTAGAACGTCCGCTATACGAAGAACCGTTCTTTCTTTATGATAAATCAAATGACACTCCTAGCGGAAATTTTAAATTAGCAGATATTGATTTTGATCGTTTGTGGTTGTTAGAGGATGGGCATTGTATGCGAACTCAAGTAGAAAGTATTTGCGGTTTGCAAAAAAGGCGACCTACAAGAAATAATCTAGAGTACCAATCTGGCACCATTGACACCTTATTAAAATTTGTGAATAGTAATAATGGGGTAACTTTTCTACCACACCTAGCAACCTTAGATCTTTCGAAACAAGAACGGCTTCATTTAAAAGTTATCCAAGCACCTGTTCCGGTTAGAATTATAGGTTTATTGACCCATCGAAATTTTGTTAAAAAAGGATTACTGGATTTATTGGAAGCGGCGATTCAACAGAACGTGAAACCGCTTATGGGGGAGCAAAATATATCGCAACTCATTATCTCTCCTTTACCAAAAAAGAAAGGAGGATCTAAATAAATTAAATCCTCCTTCACCTAGGTATGATAAAACAATTTTTTTTAAAAATTGAAGTTTTTGAAAATAGCTTGCGACTAATTTCAATAACAAGGTACAATTTATCCGTGATTCTAAAAAACTATATTATCAATGACGGTATTTACCGTGTAGATAAAGGTTTTTTTAAGCTCAAATTCAAGTATCAAGCGACTAATGACTACTCCGTAGTTATTAGTCGCTTGATACTTGAATTTGAGCTTAATTTCACTCCAAACCCAAAACTTCCTTTATCTCATCCTCTATTTTTTCAGGCGCAGTAGTAGGTCCAAATCGTTTAAAAGGTTCGCCTTCAGGAGTGACTAAAAATTTTGTAAAATTCCACTTAATTTTCTTGCCTATTAAACCACCTAAATGATTTTTTAAGTATTTGTAGATAGGATGGGTGTCTTTTCCATTTACTTCCACTTTTTCCGTTAACTGAAAACTTACGCCGTGATTGATTTGGCAATACTCTACCATGTCTTCATTACTTTGTGGTTCTTGTCCCATAAATTGATTGCAAGGAAAACCTAGTACCACTAAACCTTTGTCTTTATAGCTTTGGTGCAGTTCTTCTAGCCCTTTAAATTGTGGTGTTAATCCACATTTGGTAGCCGTATTAACTATTAATACTGCTTTGCCTTTATAATCTGCCATCTTAAGAAGGGTTCCTTGTGGCGTGTGAACTGTAAAATCGTAAAATTCCATTATGTTTATAATTATTAATTATTGATTACTAATTATTCCAACAACATTCTACTAATAACGTTGTAAATATTATTCGCAATGGGAATAATTAATAATCAATAATATTGTTTTATTTCTTCAAAATAGGCAATCGAACCTGCGAAGGGTATTGTTCAGAATGATGAATTTGATTCCGAGCGACTACTCCTTCTTTTTCATCAAAATTATTACCGCCTGTATTTAGATTACGAGTAAATCTTGGAAAATTACTGCTAGAAATTTCGATGCGAATTCGATGCCCTTTTTCAAAATAATTACTGGTAGACATGGGAGTCATATCTACTTTGTACACCTCGCCTTTTTTCATAAATACTTCCTTCTCGTAGCCGTCCCGATAACGCAAACGTTGTATCGTTTCATCCAAATTGTAAGCCTTGCCATCTGGATAGACATCAATCAATTTAATGGTAATATCTGTATCTTTTGCATCCGAAGAAACATACAAGGTAGATTCAATAAACCCGCTTACTTCTATACCTTCGACTAAAGGTTCGGAGGTATAAACTAAAATGTCATTCCGCATCTCCATTTGTCTTTGGTCGAATGCACCGCCTTCTATTGCATTGCCTGTACAACAAACATTGCCACCATAGGAAGGAACTGGATTCATAGGGTCATAAACAAATTTATCTGTAGTGGTGCGATTAGTTGCGTCTTTGTCCTTAGTTTTTTTTGCATTATCACTTAGCAATTGCCCATCCCCATATAGCGTATTGGCACTACCTCCGCTAGACAAATAAAAAGGAGTCATTACGGTATTTTCTGGCGGCCAAGTCTCTGATGATTGCCATTTATTAGCCCCCATTGTATAATATTGTACCCTCGGCGTTTTTGCTTGAAAATCATTTTTCAAACCTTTTAGCCAGTAATCAAACCAAGCGTAAATTTGTTCATTATAATTTAATCGAGCATCGCCCACGCTGCGTTCTCCAACAATGGTATTTTCTGTTGCCCTGGTATATCGACAATGCAAAGTAGGTGCAATCACCAAATATTGATTGTCTCTGGCTTCTTGGCTTTTTGCATTTTTTCGGACATGATTAAACAAGGCTAAATTTGGACTGGCAGAAACGTCATACCAAGAAACAAACCAAAAACTAGGTTTATCAAAAGGCATATTATCATGATACAAGCCTCCTTCTTTCCAAGCAGGATCGTTTGGTTTTCGCTGAATAAGTCCATCAAAAATTTCTCTTTTCCCATGTGCATTTTTAATAATATCCTGAACGGGCAAATGTGCCAACGCTTTGGACATATCTAGCTTCGGATTTTCAGGAGCTAAATCGTAAAAACGAGAAATACGAATCAAATCTTCCTGCGTTGCTCCTTTGGGAATTCTTGGTTTAAATTTATCATGCTCTACGCCATACAACCAAGCAGTAAATAATAACTGATGTGCGCCGCCTCTATACCAATTTCCTTGTTCGTAAAAATCACCAACTACCCCAACACCTGCACCAAATCCCTGCGCCACCATTGCTGCATGAGACGGATGATCTAAAGCGGCTACCGCCATTTGCCATTCGGCAGTAGAAGAACAACCTAAAGTGGCAATTTTTCCATTACTCCAAGTTTGGTTTTTCATCCAAGTAAATGCATCGTATCCATCTGTTAAAGGTACGCCTAAAATATCCCACTCTCCTTCTGAGTAGTAGCGACCTCGTTCGTTTTGTACGACATAAGCATAGCCTCTACTGAGTGCTTCATAGGCTCGTTCGGCTGTACGAGTTCGCTGTTCCCCATCGTTCCAAGAATTAAAATTATAAGGCGTTCTGGAAAATATAATTGGTACTGGCTGGTCTGTTTTTGGTCGGTAAATATCAGTAGCTAAGCGAATGCCGTCTCGCATAGGAACCATGACTTTTTGATCTACGGTAGCAATAGCGGCTATTTTATCGAAGATACTGGCTTGTGCAAAAGCTGTAGATATTGCAAAGCAACAGAACACAAAAGACAAGATAAATCGCAGCTTCAACTCCAACGATAGTCGCTTTTTTAATGATAAAGACGCAATGAATCGCGTCTCTACGGGGAAATGGGTGTATTTTTTCATAAAGTAAAATGTTTTTTCGTTGTTACTTAGCACAAGATATTAATCTTTTTTGTAACTACTTAAAGGATTTCTGCGGAATTGCCAAAGCGACTTTCCTGTTTGGCAAAAAAAAATCCGTTGCCACCATCCGTTGCCATTAAACTCAATGGCAACGGATGATGGCAACGGATTTAGATGAGTAGGTTATTTATTCCCTCACCCCTAACTTGATAGTCAACTGCTTATGCCTGATGCGATATTTTAAGATTTCATCTTAAAATCAATATTTTTACTCTTTCTGGCTGTAAAAATTGACCTTTTCAAATTTAGTCTGATGGTCATGGATGTGTTTTACTTAAATAACTCACCCTGATCCCCTTTTCTTTTTTTCTTAGGAGCTACCTCTAAATCAACCACATCACCAGCAGTTAATTTATCTTTTTCTGGAGCGTTTAGTTCTTTTATATTCGTTACTTTTTGGGTGCTTAAGCGATTGCCCTGCGACTTCCAACCTTTTACATCAATGAACTGATCCAGTTCTACTTCCTTCATCACCTTTTTAGACTTATCCTTTTCTGCATAAGCTAACTTCCTGTTTGGTTGAATACTTGCGTAAAGTAATTTAGAAGCCTTATCTTCTGCGATAAAAGAAAATCGCTTGCCAAGCGTTCCTGTTTCTATTCGGAATCGTTTAACGTAGGTCGCTTTTTTAGTACCTTCATAATGCACAGCACTAATGATGGTATCCGGATTATATTTTTGAATGGCCACCACCTCGGTTGGATCATAGCGATTGGACATCTCGTAATTTGTCAATTCATAACTACCATCTTTATAGAGTACAAAAATGGAGTCGCCTGTATCGAATTCTCCTAAGAAAATACCTCTATCATCCGTATTTAATCGACCCGAATTTTCATCCATCCATAATCGCAAGGCTCCTAAAGTAGATTGACCGGCTTCTTTTAGGGTGATTTTCTTGACTGGATATTTAGTCAAGGTGTTTCCTTGCGAAGCTCTACCTTTAATAGCTAATTCGCTAAAATCAAAATCAAACATTTTTATTTTCGCTCTGCATCCTTGCGATAATTGTACGCCTACGGTTTCTGCTTCTCCATTTGGGTTAGCAGAAAAATAAAGTAGTTTAGAGCCTTTCGTCCCTTTGGTAATATCGTACTCTTTATCTCTCGTAATGGCGGTTACATTAAAACGTTTAACCATCGTTTTGCCCGATGCCCCATCTACGTAGATGGCATTATAGGTAAATCGTTCATCCCCTTTTTTCCACACCGCTACATGCAATAAATTTTTACCAACGAACGCTTTATCAGAAATTCTAGTCACTAAGAATTTGCCATCCGCGCGGAAAACAATAATCTCGTCTATATCAGAACAATCCGCAATGAATTCATCTTTCTTAATACCCATACCGATAAAGCCGTCCTTATAGTTCACATACAATTTAGCATTGTTTGCCACTACTTCTGCTGCCTTAATTGCTTCAAAAGAAGTAATGAGGGTCTTTCGTTCTCTGCCTTTTCCATACTTTTCTAATAAACGTTCAAAGTAATCAATCGCATAATCTGTAAGATTCGCTAAATCATATTTCACTTGTTTCAGCGTCTCTTCTATGTCTTTTATTTTTTCATCCGCTTTAAAAGCATTATACTTAGAAATTCTTTTGATTTTAATTTCTGTTAAACGCTCAATGTCTTCCGCTGTAATGTCTCGCAATAATTTGAGGCGTTTATTTCCTTTTCTTACTTTTTCACTTGGGGTCGATACATATTTTCTTAAGCCCTTTTCCACATTTTCTAAGACCTCTTCCCAAGACTCACATTCCTCAATATCTCGATAAATTTTATTTTGAATAAAAATCTTTTCTAAACTAGCAAAATGCCATTTCTCCTCTAGTTCTTTTTCTTTTATGCTTAACTCTAGTTTTAATAATTCCTTGGTATTTTGGGTATTGACTTCCAAGATTTCCTCTACCGTTAGGAAGTGAGGTTTGTCGTCAATAATAACACAAGCGTTGGGAGAAATAGAAATCTCACAATTGGTAAAAGCATACAAAGCATCCATCGTTACTTCGGGAGAAGCATCTGAGGCAATATCAATTTGAACTTCTACCGTGGCTGCTGTATTATCAGTAACTTTTTTAATTTTGATTTGTCCCTTATCATTGGCTTTAATGATGCTATCAATCATGGTGCCTGTGGTCACCCCATAAGGCAGTTCTTTAATGACAAGGGTGTTTTTATCTATAATATCAATCTTAGCACGAACCTTTACCTTGCCACCTCTTTTCCCTCCATTATAGTTACTAACATCAATCATCCCTCCATGTTGAAAATCTGGATAGATTCTTACGTTCTTCCCTTCCAGTATTTTGATAGAGGCTTTTATAAGTTCAATAAAATTATGCGGTAAGATTTTGGTAGACAAACCCACTGCGATTCCATCTGCCCCCTGTGCGAGTAGCATCGGAAATTTCATAGGCAGATTAATCGGTTCTTTGTTCCGACCATCATAAGACAATTGCCATTCGGTCGTTTGTCCATTAAACCCAACCTCCAAAGCAAATTTGGTCAAACGAGCCTCTATATAACGAGCGGCTGCTGCACTATCGCCTGTTTGGTTATCGCCCCAGTTTCCCTGGCAATCAATCATTAAATCTTTCTGCCCTAAATGCACTAAAGCGCCCCCTATCGCTGCATCCCCGTGTGGGTGGTACTGCATTGTATGCCCAATAATGTTCGCTACTTTATGGTAACGACCATCGTCTTTTTCTTTTAAAGAATAAAGGATTCTACGCTGCACAGGTTTTAAACCGTCCCCTATCGCAGGAATCGCCCGTTCTAAAATCACGTAAGAAGCATAATCCAGAAAATATTCCTGAAACATCCCTTTCAAGGAAATGATGTTGTCGTCTTGTGTCGCATGCCCATTATCAGAAGCATGGTTTTCTTTGGTCGTATCACTCATTGGTCTATATAGTAAAGCGGATTGTTACTCCGCAACGATTATTTATAGTTAGGTACTTATTTATTGCCTACGCCTTTATTTTAAAACAAAAATAAGAGAAAAATTTCATTTATTTAAAACGTTTTGTGTTTAAAAGCTTGGGTGGGTGGTGTTTTTTGTTTCCAGAGGTAATAGAACTGCCAGATTTTCAAAATCTGGTAGTTCTCGCCCAAAACAACTTTTCAGAGCAGGCTCAAATTTTAAGGGTTTAGTAACCATAAATGCGGGGCTTATTTTTCTATATTGTGCTTTACTTTCATAAATCTAGCAATAATATGAAAACAAGCTTATCAGAAGATGTAATTCAACGACTACAAAAATGTAAAGCGCATCAAGAAAAGAAATTAGATTTGAGTGGTTGTGAACTAATTTTTATACCAAAAGAAATAAATGAATTTTCATGGCTCACAGAGCTTAATTTGTCCGAAAACCAAATCAGTCAAATAGAAAACCTAGATACGTTTCCAAATTTAACGAAGCTTAACTTATCCGAAAATCAGATTACCAAAATTGACAACTTGGACAAACTTCCTACGTTAATGGAATTAGACTTATCTGAAAATCAAATCGCTAAAATTGAAAAGCTGGATAAACTCCCTACGTTAACGGCCTTACCTTTGTACAATAATCAAATTACTAAAATAGAAAACCTAAACAAACTTCCTCACTTAAGTAAGCTGTATCTGGAATCTAACCAAATCGCCAAAATTGAAAATCTCGATGAGCTTCCTAATTTAATGGAACTGGATTTGTCCAGAAATCAAATAGTCAAAATTGAAAATCTGAACAAACTCCCTAAACTAAAAATACTGTACTTTACAGGCAATCAAATTACAAAAATTGAAAATCTGAACAAGCTCCCAAATTTAGATAGATTGTCTTTTTTCCACAACCAAATTGTAAAAATTGACAACCTGGACAAACTGCCTAATTTAACCTGGCTAAACCTTGCTTCTAACCGACTTACTACAATTGAAAATCTAGACAATCTCCCTAAACTAAAAAGGCTGTATCTATCCTCCAATCAAATCACTCAAATAGAAAATCTGGACAAACTGCCTAATTTAACTTGGCTGAATGTGGCCAAAAATCAAATTACTTAATTGTAGAAAAGTAGCCTTCTTTCTTTAAATGAATAATCGCCAAAAATTTAATCAACAAACTTGCCTTGCGACAAAACGTACAAATCCCCAACAAAAAAAGCCTTTAAACAGTAGGCAAACCCAGCTATTTAAAGGCTTTTAGAAAAAGTGGTGGTGCTGGAGGGAATTGAACCCCCGACACATGGATTTTCAGTCCATTGCTCTACCAACTGAGCTACAGCACCAAATAGTAGAAACGCTTATTTTATAAGCGGCTGCAAATCTAAATTCTTTTTTCCTCATTCGCAACATATAGGGCGTAAAAATTAATATTTATTTAGATAACGGTTACTAAACCTCCGAGGTCTTGTAAACGCTGGATTTACTAAAAAACCGAGTAAGTCTTAAAGAATTACATATAATTAAAAAATAAAATGCTATTTATTAGCAAAATAGATATTATTATAAACATATTTAAATAAGCATCGTATAGACAATGGTTTAAGTAGCTATTCGGTAAAGATTTAATGAAGAATTAAGAATGAAAAATAAATAATTCATTAGACGTAGAAGACAAGGTAAGTCCTACATGCAATTCTTCATTATTCATTCTTAATTCTTCATTAAATCTTTACGTTATTCGGTGCATTTTTAGTAAGCATTAAAATAAGTATATTTTACTGATCAGCACCTAATTGTAAGTAATCCTTTCTTCCCTATTTTACCCATAACTCTTTGTACTGTGATCTTTTAATGTAAAAGGTATTTAAAAAATTATAAAATAGGGAGGATTATTAAAATATAATAGCAGCAAATTATTGTTTAACTATTTCCCAGTTTTTTAAGCGTGTTTTGAACCACTAACACAAAACACGCCTAAAGGAGTGTGATCAACCATTAACCGAGCATGAGAAAAAGAATAATGGCTCAAACGGCGGCTATTCTACTAGTAGTCTTTTTTACCTTTTCTGCGTATGCCCAAACGCCAGCAGACCCCAATGCCTTGGGATTTAAAGTTCTCTTCTTAGACTACTATACGCCTAATCCTGGCGAAACAGCTGCGTTGGATAATATTTCAACGGGTTATGAAATATCCTACCTACGAAGTATTAATCAATATTTAGATTTAGCAGTCCCTCTGAGATTTGGGGTAATTGATTTTCAAAATGATATTGATAACCATAGTATTGTTGGGGTAGATGGGGTGTTTAAAGTGAAATATTATAAAGAAGGTTTGCCTGTTACGCCTTATGTATATGCGGGTGGTGGCTATGTAATAGAAAATATGGAAAATGGCCATTTTCAAGCACCTGCAGGTTTAGGGGTGAATTTTAATATCTGGAAACGAGCATTTATTAATGCACAAGCAGGGTATCGTTTTTCTCCTATTGATGATCGAAATGCCTTAGAATTAGGCATTGGTTTCATTATGGGCATTGGTAAGAAAGGGCCTAAAGACTCGGATAAAGATGGAATTCCTGATGATATTGATAAGTGTCCAAATCAGGTGGGTTCCCAATTGGCTATGGGTTGCCCTGATTTAGATAATGATGGGGTAAGTGATGCTTTAGATGAATGCCCAACAGAAGCGGGTGCCGTCAATGGTTGTCCAGATAGAGATGAAGATGGGATTGCGGATAAGGATGATGAATGCCCAGATGATGCAGGTATTGTGGAAAATAATGGTTGTCCAGAAGTCGAGGATGCTAAAGAAGATATGACAGATGAAGAGGACAAAAAAGATATGGAAGGCGGTATGACTGATGGCGGAGATGATACCACAACGGAAAAAGCAGATACGGATGGTGATGGGGTAAGTGATGATTTAGATGAATGTCCAACAGAGGCAGGTACTTTAGCTACAAAGGGTTGTCCTGACCGAGATGGCGATGGCATTGCGGATAAAAATGATCCTTGTCCTAATGATAGTGCACCAGGTGGTTGCCCAGATAGAGATGGGGATGGGGTAGCAGATAAAGACGATAGATGTCCTGGCTTATCGGGTTCTTTAGCAGCAGGAGGTTGTCCCGATTCAGATAATGATGGTGTGCCAGATCCAAGTGATAAATGCCCTGCGACTTTCGGTCCAGCTTCTAATTTTGGTTGCCCTGAATTGCGTTCGGATGAAAGAGATGTTTTAAATTTGGCAACAGAAGCGGTACAGTTTGATAACAATAAAGCTTCTATTAAGTCTTCTTCTTATAGCGTACTTAACCAGATTGCAGATATTATGCTAAAATATCCTGGCTATAAAGTGAGCATTGCTGGTCATACAGACATTATTGGTGGTACTCGTCACAATCAAGTGCTATCAGAAAAGAGAGCAAAATCTTGCTATGATTACTTGGTATCTAGAGGGGTATCTAGTGGTAGAGTTAGCTATATTGGCTATGGGGTTACACAACCTATTGCTACTAATAAAACAGAAGCAGGTAGACGTTTGAATAGACGGGTTGAGTTTAATCTGTATGTGAATTAGGGGAAAGCTCAAATTCAAGTTCAAATTCAAAACGTCCCGTTTTGAATTTGAACTTGAACTTGAACTTGTCTTATTTATCCCCATAAATTTCCTTTCTCAAACTAACTAGTAAAGCTTCAATTTGCGCTAGATCGGGAGCTTCAGGTAAAGCACTTAATTGATAAGCCTTTTCCACTTCCTGCATCTTTTCTTCCGCCATCTGTATCAAGTCATCATATAGCCACTCCCCTTTTCGAATGGATAATAATTCAGCTCTATTGGGTCGCTTCACAATTATTTGTCCCGTTGCTAGTATCTCTTTGGCCATATCCAATAATCTAAAAGTATGCATCATATTTTTAGAGTCATAGTTCTTACCATGTTCTATATTATTCTCATATCTAGCTTCATTGCGCAGGGCTACCCAGTTCCAATAGTCGGTGTAATCCTTACAATATTTAATATATCCATCTTGATTAAAAGATAAATAGCTCGTTAATTTTTCCGCTTTCGGAATGCTGCTTAATAAGACTGTTGTTGCCTGTTCTTTCCGTAAGATGCCTTTATAGCCAAGGGTACCTTCCACATCATAATACAGCCCATATACATCTCTCGCATGAGGTATCTTTACCAAGCCACAACGCGCTTGTTGTAGTCCCTTATCTGCTAACCATTTATTGAATGGAATACTGCCATGTTTTTCTAGCACATAACAAAATTCAAAGATGGTCTTTTTAGTTTTATCAAGGGGGTTGACAATTTTCTTATTTAAGCCTCTTGCCTTTTTGACTTGGGAAAAAGCATAGCCCCCAAAAGTATCTTTACATTTTTTAGAGAGAAATAAGCTAGGTTTAATTTTATCTATAATGGGGTGTTTTATCAAAATTTTATCTATCGGTGTAGCTAATAATTCTAAGATATTAGGATTATTTTTTGCCAATAATTCTAGAAATCTTCCTAATTCATAATAGACCGTATCATTCGTTGCATCCGCTACTTGAGGGATATATTGCAATCCATAAATCATTTCTTTAGGCAGAATATACACGCCCTTAATATCTGTATCCGAAGTAGGTAAATCCAATCCATACGCTTTACTCCCTGAAATACATTCATAGATGATTAATTGCTGTTCCTTTAATTCTTGAATGGTCATGCACCATATTTTTTTAAGAGGCTTCTATAAAACGAATTTAATACTTCCACATCTGGAACACTGCTTTCTTTTTTTAATGGAACCTGTGCTATTCGTTGGAATTGCGTCTCTATGTATGCACTAATTTGAGGATCTATTTCATAAACAAAATCCTCGTTGGCTGTTTCTTTTAATTTAATTAATGCGGTAATTTTTGTTTTCATCAGCTCTTCCTGTACCGCCTCCATTAAACTATGAATATCCATCGGCGGAATTGTTTGGTGTGCTAATATCCAGTTGACGGCAAACAGCGGTCGTATCACATAGAACAGCTTTTTTAATTTTATTGCTCCAGAAAGCGGGTTTTTTAGGTAGCTATTCTTTGCAATTCCCTTATAGTGATTGATGGAATGATAGGGTTGGAAAAATTGATTGGACAATGCTAACAAATCTTTTCTAAATCCTTCTTCTTCAAAATACACGATTGGAGATTGAGCCCATTCAAACGGAGTCGCATTAGATTTTTTTAAGAGTCTTAATGCTTTTCTGATGTCCCAACCATTTATATCCAATAGTTTGCCATGAAAATAGTCGATTGTATCTGGTCGATCCTCAATAGATAAATACCAATCTGCTTGCTTGATGTAAATTATTCGCACATCATAATCGCTATCAGGGGAGGGAAATCCCCACGCCCTACTGCCACCCTCAACGGCCATTAATATTTTTATCTCTTTTTGAGCTTCTAATGTTCTTAGATGTGCTTTTATTTGATTTTTCAATGTGTGGTTATTTTATTAGTGATAAGATTGGTCTTGAATTTTCCGTAGCTTAGGCATCCTGCCTGAGTAGCCCGTACATAGCTACAAATATCGCTCGCATGACTACAAATGCGCTCGCATAACTACTCAGACAGGATGCCTAAGCTACGGAATATTAACCAAGATGCCAACAACTTGTTAAATGCCTCTTTCTATTGGTTTTTTATAAACAAGCTTTTTACATTTGTTGCTATCATAGTGAAGTAAATGCAACCTTAGAGATAAGCTGCTGTCTTTAAGGTATTAGGAAGAAGTCAAAGGTCAGACCGAAAAATAAATTTTTCTGTCAGAAGTGAGATGTATGACGTGGAACACAATGCGTTGAACACATCATACATCTCACTTCTGACAGAAAAATTTATTTTTCGGTCTGACCTCTGACTTCTTTTCATAATAAAAGAAATCACCCGATGAAGAAAATAGTACTCTTACTAGTAGCCATAAACTGCGCTTGGTATAGTCATGCCCAAGTAATAGATCTCAACAAAAAACAATTAAAAACCGTTCGCATCAATACGCCAATAAAGATTGATGGCGAATTGGCGGAAATGGATTGGCAAAATGCACCCATCGCTAGTGATTTAATTGTGAACGAACCTAACCTTGGCGAAACTCCTTCTCAACGTTCCGAAATTAAAGTTTTATATGATAATACAGCAATGTATATAGGTGCGATGCTCTACGATACCCAACCGGATAGTATTTTAAAAGAAATCAAACAGCGAGATGAAATTGGGAATAGTGATTGGTTTGGGGTCTTCTTAAACCCTTATTTGGATGGCATTAATGGAGAAGGTTTTATTGTTTCTGCCGCAGGTGGGCAATTTGATGCGAAATATTCTGCTTTTGGGGAAGATGAAAACTGGGATGCGGTTTGGCATAGTGCGATTCAACATACTTCAGAAGGGTGGGTCGTTGAAATAAAAATACCCTACTCTGCTATTCGTTTTCCAAATGCAGCCGAACAAGTATGGGGCATTAATTTTGGGCGGGTTATCCGTAGAAATCGAGAGAAAAGTTTTTGGAGTAAAATTGATCCTAGTGTAAATGGTTTTTTAAATCAATTTGGACAGCTTTCTGGTATTCAGAATATTAAGTCGCCTGTTCGTTTATCTGCTACGCCATTTGTGGCATTGTATGGCGAAAATTATAAAGACAAAGCTGTTGATCCTGCTTCTTCTTGGGGTCGGTCCTTTAATGCAGGCATGGATATAAAATATGGACTTAATGATGCGTTTACTTTGGATATGACTTTAATCCCTGATTTTGGGCAAGCTCGCTCGGATAATCAAATTTTAAATTTATCTCCTTTTGAAGTGCAATTTGATGAAAATAGGCAGTTTTTTACCGAAGGCTTAGAATTGTTTAATAAGGGCAATTTGTTTTATTCTCGTCGAGTGGGAGGCACACCTATCAATTATGATGTAGAAGAACAACTAACAGAGACCGAAGAAATTGTTAGTAACCCATTACAAACCCAGTTAATCAATGCCGCTAAAATATCTGGTCGAACCCAAAAAGGACTTGGAGTAGGCGTATTTAATGCCGTGTCTGCTAAAGAATATGCTACGATAGAGGATACAGAGACAGAATTAAAAAGAACGATTCAAACGAGTCCATTAACCAATTATAATGTAACGGTATTCGACCAAAACTTGAAGAATAATTCCTATGTCACGCTATTGAATACGAATGTAATGCGATTTGGGGACGATTATGATGCGAATGTAACAGGTGCTGTTTTTGATTTAAGGAACAAAGCCAATTCTTATTCCCTTAGAGGTAGTACCGCTTTGAGTCAAAAATATTTTATTGGAGAAACAGATTTGGGGCATAAGGCTTCCTTAAGCTTACGTAAAACGAGTGGTAATTTTCAGGGCGGCATCGCTTATTCGGAAGAGAGTGATACATACGATCCGAATGATTTAGGTTTCTTAAATAATAATAATAGTAGAGAATTCAATCTTTGGCTAGAGTACATGAAATTTAAGCCCTTTGGGAAGTTTAATCGAGGAGGCTTTGGAATGGAACAAGAATATAGTCGCTTGTATTCTCCAAGTGCCTACAGCGAGTACAGTTTAAATTTTTGGGTATGGGCGCAAACTACAAGTTTCTGGAATCTAAACCTATTTACCTATCATTTACCTACGGAGACCTATGATTATTTTGAAGCTCGAACGGAAGGCCGTTTTTACAAAGTACCTATCTTAAATTTTGTTGGTGTTAATATTAATTCGGATAGTCGAAAGAAATTAGCTTTTGGCTTTTTTGGTAGGATTGGAAAATTCAATCAGGAAGGTCGCTATAATGCTTTCTTTGGCATTGCGCCGAGGTATCGAGTCAATGATAAATTAAACTTCCGAATAGATATTCAAAAATTTATTCTAAAGAATAATGAGGGTTTTGTGAATAGTATAGAAACAGATAATCAACCAGATATAATTTTTGGGCGAAGAGATCGCAATACTTTAGAAGCCACTTTTAATGCAGGTTATAACTTTAGTCCAACGATGGCTTTAACTTTCCGTGCTCGACATTATTGGTCGAGAGTGGAGTATAGCAGCTTTCATTTATTAGAAGAAAATGGAGAGTTAGGCGACACCGATTATTTTGATGTACACGATAATAATTTTAATGCTTTTAATATAGATATGGTCTATCGCTGGCGATTTTCCCCCGGTAGCGATTTATTTATCGTCTGGAAAAATGCGATTTATAATAGCGATGAATTTTCTTCTTTAGGCTATTTAAAGAATATTAATAATTTAGGGGAAGCACCACAGACAAATAGCTTGTCCGTTAAATTTATCTATTATCTGGATTATCAGATGTTGGAGAAGGGAATATTAAAAAAGTAAAAATTTGAATAAAATTCAAATTTTTACTTTTTTGAAAACTTATTTATCGAATCACCGCCGCAGGCATATTCCTATCAAAATTACCTCTAATAACAGGAGACTGCCGATTGCCTGTATACGTTCGGACATTATAATCTGTAAAATCAAATAGTTCTTGAATAGAGACGACCTTATCTCGATTTACATCTGCTTCTCCCTTTAAGCCTTTTATTAAAAAATGGCTGAATACTCCTTGTCGAAGACCAGAAGATTCTAAAGAAGTTTCGTTGGATTTAGAAGATAAAATTAGGGCTGTGCCTGGCGCAGATTGGGCTAAAGTTTCATAATATTTTGCGAGTGCATTTTCTGCGGCAATCCCTTTCATTGCTAATAGACTGCCTGAGTGGCAAGCATCTGCAATACATAATTTATACTTGGCAGCACTTCTTTTTAGAATGCTGTTAATCTCTTCATGTAAGATTTTATTATTAAAACCATCAAAATCATTTGGCAGAAAAGAACCTTGCAAACCGTGTCCAGAAAAATACAACATCACTAAATCGTTGCTTCCAGCTTTCATGAATAACTCTTCTAAAGCGGACAAAATATTATTTCTAGTGGCATCTTCATCTACCAAGATACGAAGATGATCGTCTACTAAAGCACCTCCTTCTGGGCTTTTCATAAACGCATACATTCGGTAAGCATCGTCGTCTGTATAGCGTAAGGTAGGCATGTGATTATAAGCAGACACCCCCACTATTACTGCCCAGACATTAAGTGGTTTCCCCGTCGCAAGTGTGGGAGAATTATTGCGGTTATTATTAGTCGGTTTGTTGGCTTGTGGAGTCGTATTGCTACCTGCATAAATTCCATTGTCCCAAAGACCAGCAATTCGTTTTCCAGAAGTTAGACTTAAAGTACCTTGCCCTTGAAAACTACCATTCGCCCAATTTCCTTCATACTGATCGCCATTCGCATAAATGATTGTCCCAAAACCAGCAGGCATCTCATTTTGAAAAGTACCAATATATCTTGCACTATGTCCTTTGTAGATATAAGTGCCTTGTCCATTATGACAATTTCCAGCAATGCAGCCTTCTCCTGATCCTACCTTATCTGCCAGCCGTTCTGGTGCAGTATAGCGTTTGTTGGCAGGAGATTGTGGCTTATCTAAATCAACTAATTGACCATTCTTACCATAAGGCTGCCCTTTTCTCCAATCTCCAATCCACACTTCTCCATTTGCTAAAATTTTTTTACCAGCTCCTTCAGGGTAGCCATTTTTCCACATTCCCTCATATTTACTGCTGTCGGAGTATTGGCAAAAACCTTGTCCGTGCATGCGTCTATTTTGGAATTCCCCAACATATTTAGCCCCACTAGGATATATAAAAGTACCCTGACCATTGATGCAGTCACCAGTAATACATTGTGCAGAAAGTAAGAAAGGGAATAAACAGAGGGCGAAGGTAAAAAAGCGATAAAGTAGCTGTCGGCTTTTCTTCATAGTTGTTGTAAATGTTGAGGGATGTTCTAACCTGGTCTTTAGCAATTGGTCTTTAGTCTTTAGTAGCAGTCTGCCAAGTGCTAGGATATTATCGTAATACTTAGTTTATTCCTATTGCCAATTTTAAGCGTACCAAAACTTGTCCCGATTTCGGGAGACTAAAGACCAATAGCTAAAGACCAGCTATAATGTTGTAAAAGTCAAAATTCAAACAATATACTGAAAAAACAAAATTTATTAAGCATAGATATTATGTATTTAATAAATATTATTTTTTAAATATATAACAAACAAAGTACCAAAGATGGGTTTTACTATTATTCTTCTTTTTCTTAACGCTTTATAGTAGGAAAAATTTAGTGTGAGAGGATTTAATTGAAAATTTTAGGTTTCTGTTAAGAGAATTGAGAGCAGAGATGCGAGAATAGAGATGCGAGAGGAAGAACGTTCATTTAAAAACGAAAACTAAGACAAATTTGTCCAAAGGGAAAAATTTTGACAATCAATTTAAAGTAGCCGTTTTTACTGGATAATTTCCCATTATCCAGTAAATTTTGAATACATTTTTGCCCCCCTTACTAAATTCACCGATGAGCCTTATTTTTTCCTGGTCTCAGTCAGTATTCTATTGAGAACCCACATCTTTTTTGGGTGAAAAAATAGGAGCTACGCTCCTGTATTTCAGCTAAAAAAAAGATGGTTATCTTTTTTTTACATCGTTACCAAAACAGAAAAAGCGTTTGTAAATAGTTAAATTTACAAACGCTTTTCTGTTAGTGGGCAATGAGGGACTCGAACCCCCGGCCCCCTCGGTGTAAACGAGGTGCTCTGAACCAACTGAGCTAATCGCCCTAAAACCGCTTTTTGTTTAAGCGACTGCAAATGTATAAGATTTGCAGATATAATGCAAATAAAAAATTAGAAAAGCGGTAAATATTTCTAGCTCATTTGAAAATAATTCTAGGTAACGCACCATAAGCCCTGTGAAAATGCGTTATTTTTACAGCACTAAAAGTAAACAAACCACAAACTATGAAAAAGATACTTCTTTGGTTCTTCATCTTCTTCCTTGTCGTATTAGCTGCCTCTGTTACCATCGCTGTCTTTTTTGAGAAACAAATTAGCCAACAACTTATTACTGCCATTAATAAAAAGCTAGTTAATGATATTCAAGTAGAAGATTTTGAATTGTCTTTACTGAGAGGCTTTCCCTTTGTCTCTGCTCGCCTAAATAATGTGCAGGTGCCCGATAGTCGGGATGGCTTGCTATTAGAAGCGGAGAGCATGTCTTTTCGGATTGGTTTACTGAGTCTTCTACGCTCTAATTTAGATATTAATACGGTATTGATTGAAAATGGGGCTTTATTTGTGGAAGTCAATAGAAAGGGGAAAGCCAATTATGCTATTACTAAAAAGACGGAAGAAGAGGCGGCAACGACTGGGAGTAATTTTTCCTTGTCTTTGAAAGAAGCCAATTTAAAAAACATGGAGTTGATCTATATTGACGAGCAGTCGAAGCAGGACATCAAAATGTTTTTGCAGGATGCTGTTTTTTCTGGAGAGTTTGATGCAGATGAGTTTTCTTTAACCAGTGATGCGCGTATTCAATCACAATTTGTGGAATTAGAAGATGGTCGATATTTAGTAGGTAAAGATCTAGAATATGAGGCTACTATTTATGTAGATTTAAATAACAATCTCTATGAATTTCAAGAAGTGACGCTAGATGTGGACGGAAATGACTTTGATGTAACGGGAACTGTTCAGCAGTTAAAAAATGCGACGGACTTTGATTTAGTCGTAACGACAAAAGATGGGAGTCTCGCTTCTGTTATTGAATTAATGCCTGTGGAATATCAATATTTGGAAGGCTTTTCTAGTAGAGGTAAATTCAATTTTGATATTGTGGTTAAGGGGCAGATGAATGAACGAGAAAGCCCAAGTGTACAATTGAATTTTGGATTAGAGGATGGCAGTATTCAACACAATGACTTGAGTAGCTCTATCAAAGACGTGTCCTTTGCGGCAAGTTTTAATAAAGGATATTCCACTTCTGGAGAAAATGCGGTGTTTGAAGTAAAGAATTTTAAAGGCTACTTTAATAGAGAATTAATTGAATCTCGTTTGAAAATAACGAATTTAAAAAACCCTAGAATTGTACTAGATGTTGATGGAACCTTGCCTTTAGAGTCTATTTATCCTTTATTGGATAATAAATCTATTACTGACGGGGATGGTGAAATGGAACTTAGAAAAATTCATATAGATGGTTATTATGAAGATATGTTGAAAACTTCTACCATTCATAAAGTAAATCTTGGAGGCATTATAGAATTGGACGATGCTTCGGTAACTATCAATAGAGAAGAAATCACATTTGATAGAGGGACAATCGCCTTAAAAGATAATCAACTGCGTTTAAAAGATGTAAAAATGGAAGGGGCAGATAGCGAGATTATTTTTAATGGCTATTTTACCAATGTCTTACCTGTATTATTGGCAGATTCTATTAATAGTAAAAATGCAGAACTGCAATTCAACGCCAATTTATTGGCAAAGAACATGGACTTAGATCGTTTATTGGCGATTTCGGAAGTGCAAATAGAAGATGAATTAGTGGCAAAAGGAACAGAGGTAGATTCTTTAGAAGTTGCAAAAGTGGAGCAACGAGAATTTATCACTAATTTCCTAAACGGTAGTTTTAATGCAGAAGTAGAGTCGTTTAACTATGAACAAGTAGAAGGGGAAAGTTTTACAGGGAAATTGGAATTTGAAAATAATGAAGTGAGTATTTACGGAGAGTTTGGAGCAATGGGCGGTTCTATTGACATTGATGGTACCGGCTATTTTGAGGAACGGCCTAAATTAAAAGCTAAGGTGATTTGTCATGATATTAATGCAACAGAATTTTTCCGCCAAATGGAGGATTTTGGACAAGACTTACTCACACACGAAAACATAGCAGGGACTTTAAATACTAAAATGGCCATCGATGCCCAATGGGATGAAGAAGCCAATTTTTTGTATGAAGACTTACATGTATTAGCCGATGTGCAAGCTACCGACGGAGAACTTAACAACTTTGGAATGCTGGAAGATTTTTCAGGTTATGTGAAAATTAGGGACTTAGAACAAATCAAGTTTGTAGATATGCGGAATTGGTTTGAGATTAAAAACGAACGCCTCTATATCCCTGTCATGTTTATTCAGACCAATGCTTTAAATTTATTACTGGGCGGAGAGCATTCCTTTGAAAATGAATTTGACTATAATATAAAGGTAAATGCTGGTCAGGTAGCCTTTGCAAAATTCAAAAAATATAATCCTGACCTAGAGCCTCAGCCTGCTAAGAAAAGAGGGCTTTTTAACCTCTATTTTAACGCCTTTGGTGATTTGGAGGACTATGAGGTAAAAACTAATAAAAGGAAGGTCAATCAAGCCTTTAAAATGAGTGAGTATCGAAAAAATGGTATTCAAGCAGCCCTTAATAAAGAATTTGGTCGAGCTTATCGAATGA
>Ga0114956_1000827_pt1 | contig 23613 bp, 18 predicted proteins | sample MaitaG_FD_87304 | JGI IMG/M metagenome (GOLD analysis project Ga0114956, IMG submission 87304) | Marine algal microbial communities from Maine, USA - Maine_Asex2 metaG | ecosystem: Host-associated > Algae > Red algae > Unclassified | place: Maine, USA | collected 2015-01-05
ACTATAGGGCAGGTAGACATACTCAGGGATCCTGGGCTGGGCTGTGGAGCCGCCGTGCAGGAGGTAGTAAATAGTATGAATGCAATGCCTGAGCGCTGGACTGTGGGTAAGCAGAGAGGCAGGCCAGTGAGGGTGATGTTTACCTTGCCGGTGAAATTTAAGTTGAAGTAAGAACGAACGGTTACGCATCAAGTATGACTGAGTCGTCCGCCCCTGGTGGATCAAAACAAGTAAATCTTGTTTTGGAATGAAGAAGTCCTGAAATCTACCCCCCTTAACTCTGAAAGAGCGTGGGAGCTTAGATGGTAAAGGCAGCCACTGCCAGTCTCTTCGCGAGAGACCTGTGCTGAGCCCAGTCGAAGTAAGGTTGGCCAAACGAAGTTTGGGTCGGATGAGTCTATCCCAAAGGATAAACTAACCAGATCCCTTCAAAATTTTCAAGATCAAGAATACTTCTTAAAACAAAAAAAAGCAGAAATCCCACATTCCTGCCTTCATTCTATATTTCTATCTTCTGCTATTCCACCACTTCAAATCCAAATATACCTACCCATTCCGCAGCCCTCCCTTGATTCTCATGACTTCCGAATTCATTCAGACCTCCCCAAATTGGGTCATCCCGATCAGTACCTAGTGAGTAAAGCCTACCCCGATAAGATCCTTCATCAAGAAAAGTCATTTCTGTACTGAAAGCCTCGTAATGTGGGTCTCCATTTATTCCATGGCAGACCCCATATCTAGCATCAGGGCAACCAGAATTGTTAGTAACTGACAAGTATTCTGGAAAGAGTCCATCTAGAATATCAAGTTCATCCACTGCCCAACTTCTATCAAAAAAACTGGTAACATATCTTCCTGGAGTAAGTAATATTAATTGGAAATTCAGACTGTAAATGTTATCAGTGTAGGTAGCAAAACTATTAACGCCAACTGACCATCTACTAGTGCCATCTACGATCAAAGGAGCATATACGGAGTCAATGATAATATCATTTTCCAGAAGCCCTGAATGCCAACCTTCACTGTCGAATCTATAAAGTGAAAACAAGGTATTAAATGGAAAATCTCCTATTACAAAATCATGTTCTCTACTGTGGCAAAATATAGTGTCAGTAAACTCATATGAAAAGGTGATCGTGTCTCCCACCTCATAGGTCATTTGATGAGGAGATATGTTTATTGGTGCATCTAAGTGGAACTTTCTGCCATATTTTAGTTCATATGGACATAATTCAAAATATTCCTCGCTTGAAATGCTATCAGGGAGACAACCTGATATGGTAATCAGTAAGCCAGCAACTAAGATAATGAGGCACTTGTTAATTAAACACATCATAGACATCTACAAAATTATTACCAAATTGAAAATTCAATTTACTCAAGTTAGACATACTCTTAGATGTCTTTAATGCTAGCCAGCGTTGGGGAAAAAAGAAAATCTGCAAAGAATAAAAAAAGGCAGAAACTCCAAGCTCCTGCCTTCATTCTGTATTTCTATCTTCTCCTTTTCCTACTCCACCACTTCAAAACCAAAGACAGCATGATGATCCACAGACAAAGATTTATCTTCCCACCCTCCAAACTCATCTAGCCCACCCCAGATGGGATGTTCCCAATCCATGCCTATTTCAAACATTCCTCCGCGATGCACCACTTCATCCAAGTATTTCATTTCTGTACTGAACGCTTCATAATACGGGTTACCTTGATACACATAGCTTGGAAGGTAGTGAGGATCTGGGCAACCACTATCATTTGTCACATCGTAATACTCAGGGAATAATTCTTCAGAAATCTTCTCTTCAGTTGCAGTAATTGCAGTAATTCCATCCCCTGCTAAATGGATGTACTTACCCGGAGTCCTGAGAACCAGTTTATGCACCATCAGATAATTGCCATTCTCATATGTGGTACGACCATTCAAGCTGGCGGCTCTATTTAGAGGAACAGATGCATCCACCAGAATTGGACTGAAGATAGTATCCACTAAGACTTCATTTTCCCAATACCCTGATGACCAACCTGTACTATCTATTCTGTAAAGGAGATGTGCTGGTTTGAATGGGAAGTGCTTGATCTTAAAATTGGTTTCCCTATTCAGATCGTAGATATCATCAGACATAGCCACTGTGATCGTCAATGTATCACCTACTCTATGGGTTTGTTTAGCGGGTTCTACATAGAGTGGCGCCTCAAGGTAGAAATGCCTGATTCCCCAGTTTCTTTCATAGGGACAGAGTTCTTGGTATTCTTCCGTGGTCAGTGATGAAGGACCGCAGCTCAAGCCACAGAACAGACAAAGGGATACAAGAAAATTTTTAATTGAATACGTCATATACATCTGTTAGTAAATTAAAATCGGCCAAAGTATTACCTGTAGCAGGTAGCGCCGTATTAATCAATTCCACTCTGAGGTCTTCTATGGTCAATACTTGTGGGGTCAATACATCAAAAAACATATCTCTGGTGAACCCTGCAGTAATATCAGTTGTATTGTCAGCAGGATTGATTTCAGATATGATTACATCTCCGAGAAGAACTGGATCTTCCAAATCCAGCAAATAACCACGTGGTACGTAATTACTACGCCATGGATCGAAATCGCCACCTACTCCAAAAATTCGCGGCCCATAGACATCTTCGATGTATTCTGCAACAGCCTCAGCTAGAGCATTTACTGGTGCAAAAGGGCCATTAAATAAAGGAGCTTCTCCGTCTCCGCGATTTAAAATGACATGTTGTCTTAATGGTGTCCAGACGGCTTCTCCAGCAGTCATATAGTGTGAGGCATGTGCTAATTCATGGAATCCAGTTCTATTAAATGCAGCGGCAGTTCGAGGCAGATTGTATTGATTCCATATGTCAGCAAAAAAACCAGGAGATGTTGGTGCTACTGTACCTCCTATTCCATTTATATACTGAAATGCAATTGGAAGAAATGAATTTTGTAACATTGGTGCAGCTCCAGCTCCAGCCCTATCTCTACGCATCAGTCTGTAATTTAGTCTAGCACGTGGCAAGGTTATATTGTCCCTAACTGCATTATCTCGATAAGCCAGATCGGTATTATGTGTATGAGATGCTGCCCATTCCCGTCTGTTGTCTTCTTGATCATATAAGGTTTCTATCACATTATAAGGAGGGGATGTGAATTCTCTTTTAGGGTCTCTTAAAATTCGTAATCCTGCTCTATAAGAATTATCTCTGATTTTCAGATTATCATTTTCATAAATGACTTCCATCTTGAATTCAGAATAAGGTCTGGTCATAGCCCAGCACCCTCTTCTATCTGTAAAAGTTTCGTCGGTTCTGTAAAATACAAAATCCCAATCCCAGACTTTTACTTTAACTATTCGTACTGGTACAACAGCCCCATCATCTTCAACTTGTATACAACCTGCAGGCACTCTTATGTCAGATGGTACTGGGCAGCCGCAATCATTAGTCGGTGGTGGTGGAGGTGGAGAAGGAGGACAATCACACCACCACTCGCATATGTATTCATCTTTTGCTATTTCTTCATAGATTAGCCTTACTGTACAATTTTCAGGGCAATCAGGTGGCGGTGGCAGATCCTCGAGAGGGCAGAGAGTCTTTTCTCCTTGTGGTCCCTCCCCTCCCAGATTTGGACCATATTTCATTACTACGTTATAGGGAATCCCGCCATTTACGATTTTATTCAGTTTATCCAGATGACCAGTCAGTTGGTAAGCCTTGATAAAAAGAAAAGGATTCGTCTCGTCCAGATAGAGTTCATCCACTAGCTCATAAGTAACTCCAGGTAAGGCCATCTCCACTGGGATACTGGCATATTGATACAGAAGAGCTGGATCGCTGACCTCAGGATCTACATAGTAGTCTCCCTCCTCCAGCAATTCATAGTGAATAGGATAATCAAACATAACCACACTATTCTCGTGACTCCAGTCTAGTAGCGTCACCAGATCGTCATGGGTCTGTGGTCTGAATCTCATGATGTTATGAGTGGCTGAGACAGTTTCAGGGTTGCTGTAGAGTAGACTCATAGCTTCATTGATCCTTTCTACAGTGTAAGGATTATTGATCTCATCTCCCAGAATTACTGGTCTGGGTTCTGAAGAATGCATCTGAGGGGACTCTCGGTTTTCTATAGTGGTCATCTCAGCTTTTGTGGTATCGATAATTTCATCTTTAGTACAGGAGAATAATAGTAGTAACAGTAAGCCTAGGCTTGTTAAGATCGTAAATTTTAGTTTAAAATGCATTTTTGAACAATTTTAGAAAGTGATGTTGAACCCTTTCTTTAGAATCTTGCCCTACCTTGCAGCCTCTATTTAGCGATAGAATGGAGGGTCTGCGCCGTTACGACGGTTACGTGGGCTTTCTTCTTTTCAGATCGGTTCGGGAAAATTGGATTAGGTTTTGACCTGACTTTTCAGGCACAATGAGTCACGACTTTTCGCAACTGATATAGTCTGTGAGGCACAGCCTCATTGGATATTGCTCTGAGATAGGTAAGCTATCAAAGTATGCCATAAGGCATTTTAGTTTTGGTGCGATGTAATTAATATAGCGAGTCGTTCTGGAGAGATGGTAATAGCGGCCATAATCCAATATTGCCAAGGTTCTAAAAAAAAACGAATTATCCTAAAACTCTGTGTATTTAATTTCTTCTGAGTCGGAAATTACTTTAGATGAGAATTAGGGTATGGCATATGTTGAAATGCTTTGTCTTTTTGCACTAAGTCATCCATCTTTACGAAGTTATTAAGACTTTTCCTGTTACATATCGCCGACTTGAAGTCTAAAGGGTAGGGTACTATATTTGTGCCTCTTATCGATAATACATAACCTGGCCACATATGATGACACTGTCAACTATTTCTGCTGTTTTGGGATCCATATTTCTCCTTCTTGTAGGGTGGGGCATTGGAAAACTGATGGGTAAATCCAAGACTATTGACATCATGCCTAAACTGGCAGAACTCGAGAAAGAGAAAGGTTTATTGACCAAAGCTCAGAAGAAAGATAAAGGTCAGATAGAGCAGCTCAGAAAGAAAGCCGAATCCTGGAAACATGAATTCCATGACCTCACACAAGAGTCCCAACTCAAATCCAAAGGCTATAAATCTCAGATAGATGAGCTGAATGGTCTGATGAAATCCCATAGGGATGACCACACCAAGCTTAAGGTCGAGAAAGATAGAGGGGATGTCACTGTAGAAAGGCTCCAGAAAGAATTAGAGAAACTCAAGGAAAAGTATAAGAGAGACGTCGCAGATGGTAAAGAGTGGATTACAGCCAGAGACAAGGCGGAAAGAGAAATAAAGGACCTGACAGCCAAGCTGGAGAAACAAACTCTGACAGCCAATGAATATCAGAAGAAGTATGCTAAGCAGGCGGAAGAGATAAGCAAGATACGGGTGATGGAAAGAGAAATGAGACAATTGAATGCCAAGGTGGCCAATCTGGAAAAAGATTGTACCTACTGGGAAAAGAAGCATTACGATACACATCACGAGCTAGCGAGTCTGAAAATCAAACAAGAGGCAGTAAACACCAAGTTTGCTGAGCTTATCGAACTCAGAAAAGGTGATGAGATCCTCAGATCCAATCTTATGGATCAAATTCAGGAATTCAAGTCGAAATTTGTCGATGTGAATAACAAATACCGTGAAATGATGAGTAATAACTGATACTAATCAGTTGAGGTATATGTTCCATATGATTTTTACCCTCTTTCGGAGAGTGAAAATTCCATCTACAGAACTATATTTGCATTGTCGATAAAGAGCACTAGTTTTTAAAATAATCTGAACGGCCACGATGGAAACATTGTGGCCTTTTCCTTTTCTATGGGGTCGTACTGCCTTCCTCTTCCCTTCGCCCTCAATTTACCTTATCTTTGGTCGATACTTCTACCGACCTGGATTCCACTAATCAAATTTGAAATCAATTCTAGCTCCATAACGTTATCTATTCGTGTATCTGCTAGAAACCACTACATATGAGTAAATACTTAATATCCGCTGTTGCCCTATTGACTGCCTTAGCTCTTGCAAAGCCTACAATGGCTCAGGACACCAGATTAGCTAATCAGTATCTCAGATCAGGGGAATATCGTAAGGCAGCTATGACTTACAAGAAGTTGTATGGGACTCACCCGCATAATTATGCCCTATTCAATAGTTACATATCCTCTTTGCTGGAGTTGGAAGATTATGAGACAGCAGAAACTGCATTGAAGGAGCAAATCAAAAAATATCCTACTAGAACCAATAATTACGTCACTTATGGTAATCTCTTGGAAAAACAGGAAAAAATAGAAGAGGCTAATAAATGGTATAGAAAAGGCATAGATGAAATGCCTAATGATGCAGGTGTCGTAAGTAATGTGGGTAATGCCTTCTCCAGACTGGGCAAGTATGAGCTTTCGTTGGAAGCCTATAAGAAAGGTGAAGCTTTTCTGGGTAAGGAGAAAAGTCCTTTTAATACGAGTATCGCACAGCTATACAAGCGTCTGGACAATGTGCCCAAGATGGTGGAATATTACGTGATGGCTGCTGCCAAGGCGCCCAATCAACTGAATAATTACAAGGCAAATTTCAAGTATTGGCTCAAGGAGGACTCAGAATTGGATGAGTTGAAGAAACAACTCTATACGCTGGTGCAAGAAGATCCAGAGAATTTTGTCTATCCGGAGCTACTGGAGTGGGTATTCATAGAAAAAGAAGACTATAAAAGTGCTTTGAGACAGGCCAGGGCACTGGATAGGCAGTTGGCAGAGGATGGCTCTAGAGTGAGCAAGCTAGCAGATATTGCTAAAAATGATGGAGATTCTGAAACAGCTCTCAAAGCTTATGACTACATCATAGACAAGAAGGGCACGGAAAGTCCTCATTACATCTATGCTACGGCTTCAAAGCTTAAGCTCTTGGCAAAGCTCACTATGGCCGAACCTGTTGTGGACCCGATTATGCTGGACTCTATCGATAGCAGTTATGAGACTTTTATAGAACAAATGGGGATCAATGCCAATACAGACTATGTGGTCAAGCAATATGCGGATTTTCTGGCCTTGAACAAGAACGATATGAGCAAGGCTGTCACTGTACTGGAAGACCTGGTCAAGTTGTCGAGCATAGATAAATCCACTAAATCGATGAGTAAGATCTCTCTGGCAGATTATTATTTAATGCGAGGAGAAATATGGGAAGCAACCTTGTTATATTCTCAAGTGGATAAAGATTTTGAAGAAGGCTACGCGGGAGAGTTGGCGAGATTTAAGAATGCAATGCTCTTTTATTATGCAGGAGAATTTGCCTGGGCGCAAGAGCAATTTGATATTCTAGAATCAGCAACATCTAAGCTTATATCCAATGATGCCATAGACATGTCAGTTTTCATAATGGACAACATGGGTCTCGATACGACTGATGTTCCGTTGAAATTATTTGCAGAGGCACAATTACTTACAGTACAGAACAAACATACCGAAGCCTTCTCTAAACTCAATGATATAACTGTCGCTTATCCGGAGCATGCACTAGAGGATGATATCTTGTTCCAGCAAGCGGAAATATACCAGCGACAGAAAAAATACACTAAAGCGCTGGATTTATATAGTAGGGTATACACAGAGTTTGTAGAAGAGATAAGAGCCGATAATGCCCTTATGCGGTCGGCAGAAATATATGAGAAAGATCTTGAGGATCTAGAAAAGGCAAAAGAACTTTATGAGAAGCTGTATCTGGAATTTTCCAATAGTACTTTTGCCATAGAAGCAAGAAAAAGATACAGAACCTTAAGAGGAGACGATGTCTGAAAAAACAATCACAGCTAACCCGCTGCTGTATAATATCACGCTCAAGATTGACCAAGACTTGGCGGAACAATGGTTATATAGTATGATGGCAGAATTCCTTCCTGCATGTACTGATGGTCAGGTCATAGTCGCTTCGCAGATAAATCAAGTTCTTGTTGCTCAGGAGGATAAAGACTTGACTTATGCCATTCAGTTTATTTTTGCGACTAAGGAAATTTTTGAAGAGCAAGGGCTCAGTGCTTTGGCAAAGTTTCTAGAATTACTAGATGCAAAGTTTCTCAGAAAGTATGTGTACTTCACTACAAAGATGGAGATCTTACATTCTTTGGTCGTGCCTTCTGAAAACTAATCCCATTGAATCGCAAAGCCCTCATTCTTCTCTTTATAGCCAATGCAATTTCAGGTGTCGCCCAAGGTATCAGTATGATCGCCATTCCTTGGTTTTTTGCGCAGAAAGACCTTTTAACGTACTTCTTACTGGTGTATTTATTGACCAATTTTGGTTCAATGATCTGGGTGCCTTTGAGTGGTACTTTGATTGATAAGTTTGACAGAAAAAAAATATTTCTTGGCATCACCTTGGTGGGATGTTGCTTTATAGGTCTCATGTCTTATATGGGGTATCATATGGGAGAGTTGCCGATAATATTGGTAGCCTCTGTTTTTGTATTTACTTTTCTTAATTACAATATTCATTACCCTAATCTATACGCTTTCATACAAGAGATAACCGAGAGAAGACACTATTCCAAGATTACTTCATTGATGGAGATCATAGGCCAATTCACTACGATTACAGCGGGTGCAGTAGCTACACTGTTGCTGGAAGGGACCTCAGGAGGAATTTTGAAAGTATTTGGCATGTCGTTTAACATTGGATTGGATATCACAGCTTGGAAAATTCATGAGATTTTCATGATCGATGCCATCACCTATTTTCTTGCTTTCTTGATTATTTCTATGATAGTCTATAAGCCTTTGTCAGAACGGAAAATTGAGTTGGGTTCTACTTTTTCGAGGCTGAAGACAGGCTGGAATTATCTGATGGATAACAAACCCGTTTTGTGGTATGGTTTATTGTCGTACATGGTTTTTGTGGCTATGCTGATGGAAGCTTTTTATCTTGGAGTGTCTTATGTGAGTAATCATTTACAAGAAAGCGGTGACATCTATGCTAATTCTAAGATGGCCTATGCATTAGGAGCAATTACTGTGGGCTTGACCTTGAAGCATTTATTTCTGAAAGTACCTATTCCTGCCTTGACGATAGTACTCACTTTCAGTACAGCATTGGTTTTTTTCGTACAGTTTGCATCTAATTCCATTCCTTTGTTTTTTGTGATGTTATTTGTATTGGGGGTGAGTAATGCTGGTACGCGGATAGCCAGGGTGACCTATTTATTCAGGAATGTTCCTAACCAATTTTTTGGTCGGGCGGGAAGTATTTTCTTTTTGGGGAATATAGTTTTTAGAATCCTGTTGCTGTTAGTATTTACTCTTCCATTTTTCAATGAAGGCGACAACATCATCTATGCTTACCTGACGATTTCCATAATATTAGTGATATCTGGATTACTCTTGATCAAAAATTACAATTCATTTGATCTCACTAAAACTGCCTGATGAAATCACTGTACTTGGGTTCGTATTTTGGGATACCTGTTAAGGTACACAGCAGTTTTTTGTTGATCTTAGTGATGATTGCATACATAGCTATTACAGAGGAGATGACTGGTAAGGAAGCACTGCTTTTTTCTTCGCTTATTTTTTTGATGTTTTTTTCAGTGTTATTGCACGAGTATGGACATGCCTTGATGGCAAGACGATATAATATCAAGACAGTAGATATTATCATGAGTCCCATAGGTGGTCTGGCAAGAATGGAATTACCACCACTGATGCCTAAGAAAGAACTTATGATAGCCTTAGCCGGCCCCATGGTGAATCTTTTTATTGCAGCCATGATCTATCTGATTTTCAGAATCATGGGTCTTACTGGACTAAGCCCCGATTATGAGGTTGTTGATCTACTCGATGTAATGGCTCACCCCATTGGATACCTGGAGCTACTGGCTGGTATTAATGTGGTGCTTTTTGGTTTTAATTTGATTCCGGCGTTCCCCATGGATGGTGGGCGGATATTGAGGGCTCTGCTATCTCTACGCCTTACGAGATTGAAGGCTACTGGAATAGCCGTGATGATCGGTCAATCCTTTGCAGTTGGGTTTATGATATACGGTGCTCTGAATCAGCTGTGGTCTCTATTATTGATTGGTCCAGTCATCTTTATGATGGCTAGAAGAGAATATGATATAGTAAGACGATGATCAGCCCAGCCAGGATTTGAGAAGTGAATTCTTAATTTTTGGGGTGGGTTAAGTCGACATATTGTAAAAAAAAGCTGGAGCACTGCCTGAACAGTACACCAGCTCCCTTTTAAGGGTGTTAAAGTCGGTATTAAGACCAGTTTATCTGAGCAAGGTCACTGATTAGAGGACACTATTTTCAAAAATTGTTTTTTCAGTAGGTTAAAACTTACCAACTAAGGATTTCACGAGTGTTTTTTGGTTTCGCCACTATAATTACGAACTTTGTGAGCTACCCATTAGCCCCGGTGCTGGAATTGGTAGACAGGCATGATTGAGGGTCATGTGTCCGTAAGGGCGTGGGGGTTCGACTCCCCCTCGGGGCACTTCCTAGAAAGGAAGAAATTTCATTTAAATACTGTGTTTTTAGATTTTTCATTGTGTTATCATAAACACTTGATAATTAATGACTTATGATAATAATCACATTTTAAGAACGAATAACGTGTAAATAATCACATTATTGGAACGAATAACGTGATTGCGGTGTATAATTTGCATATATGCACTTTTACAGAAATTTAGAAAAAGACTTACTTGAATGGTCAAAAAAGCTTGACAAGAAACCTCTGATACTTCACGGAGCACGGCAAGTAGGAAAGACGACGCTTCTCCGGAGTTTTGGAAAGCAATATTTTGGAAATACAGCCTACTTTAATCTTGAGAGGCAACCAGAGCTTCATGATTTCTTTAAAGTGACAAAAGATCCTGGACGGATCATGAGAAGCCTGGCCCTTACTTTAGATTTTAAGTTTGATCCATTGCATCATCTGATTATTTTTGATGAGATTCAAGCTTGCGGGGAGGCCCTCACCGCATTAAAGTATTTTCAAGAGGAAGCGCCTGAATACACAGTTATAGCAGCAGGTTCATTGATAGGGGTTAGCCTGGGAGAAGGGAGTTCGTTTCCTGTGGGCAAGGTCGAATTCATGGATTTGCATCCTTTGAGTTTTGAAGAGTATCTCAGAGCAGTAGATGCAAAGTCACATAAAGCCTTCCAGCATTTCCTGTTAGAGGAAATTCTCAGTCCGATACCTATGGCATTTTATAATCCCATCTCTGAGAGATTTAAGGAATATATGATCTGTGGTGGTATGCCAGAGATTGTCGCAAAGTATGTTGAAACATCATCCATACTAGCAGCAACTGAAGTTAAAAAGAATCTGCTCCAATCATATGCTTCAGATTTTTCTAAATATACCGATCGCTATGATGCGCTTAAGGTGGGATACATATGGAATTCCTTGCCCTGGCAACTGGCCAAGGAAAACAAAAAGTTCTTATATAAAGCTGTTAGAACAGGTGCTAGAGCTAGAGAATACGAAAGTGCTTTGCATTGGCTCATAAAGGCGGGTCTTATCCTAATAGCTAGCAATATCAGCGTTCCTCGGCTACCTCTGCAGTCCTACAATGATCTGTCAGCATTCAAGTTGTATGCTCTAGATGTGGGCCTCTTATTTGAGATGAGTGGACTAGAGCCAAAAAACTATATACAGTTGTCAAAATTATTGACAGAATTCAAAGGAGCTCTGACTGAAAATTATGTGGCTCAGGCCTTAAGAGCGCAAGGTGTGCAGCAGTTGCATTACTGGGAGAGCGCTGGTAAAGCAGAAATAGATTTTCTCTTACAAGACGGTGGTAACATTATTCCTGTCGAAGTGAAAGCTGGTACAAACACTAAAGCTAAAAGTCTTAAGTCCTACAAAGATAAATATGACCCACCACTTACGATTAAGCTTTCTCTAAGCAACCTATCTTTTGATGGACAACATCTCAATGTTCCGCTCTTCTATGCTGGTCAATTAAGAACGTTATTAGAGAAGACTAAGAGCCAATCTACTAGTTAAGTGGTTAGTCTCAAATCTGGAAATCTAGCATTTGAAAATCTATCAGTCTAGCATTTGACAGTACTAGTACTTCCTGTTCTTCAATTTCATCGCCTCATTCAATAATTTAAAATCTATTGTCCCGCTGTTGGCTTTCAAATGATCAAGGATAATCAAAGCTTTCGTAATCCTAATATCAGGATTCTTGACGCTAGCAACAATATGGATAAGATTTCTCTTCTTACCCTCTGTCAATTTCTCAAAACACTCTAAGCCCTTCAAATCCGTACCCAATACCTCTTCAAATTCTGGCGGCATTTTCATTCCATACTTACTAGTATCTTTTTCCAAAACTATATCGACCTCTTGCCCTGCACCTAAGTCAAATTGTTTCATTCTAGTCTTATTCAGCATGATAAAGTAGTCACCATCGCCCTTGGGCATTAAGCCTGCGTGGAAGTAATCATTGTCGTTCACAGTACACAGCACCCGCTTCTTGCCATCCTTGGTTAGTTGATCATAAATCTTAGCAGGTACAACGAGATGAAAGTTGTAAACATTACTATCCAGTGTTCCTACAGTAGTTTTGAATTTCAATGGACTTATAGGTTTAATGGTTTTAAAGGGTTTAGGGATCAATGGTTTAATAAGTTCAATTGGGTTCAAAGGTTCTGCAAGTCTAGCGTCTAAGTATCTGGCAACTAGTGGTCTAGCCCCTCATCACCAACAACTTCATCATCTCCCGCGCCGCCACTTGCGCTTTATATTTCAAGAACTCTCTGTCTGTCTCATCACCCACTTCGTAAATAATTGCCTCTGCATCAAATTCCAAGTAGAACCAGCCCTTGGTCATCGGAGAACTGAGATCATAGGCTTCTTCATTGGGTCCGAGCACAGCTAGGTCATCTTCCAGTGCTTGGATCCATATGTCTTTAAAGGGATAAATCTTGGACTGACGATTAGCAGTATGTGTATAGATGACATCTTCCTGCGTAGAATGAAAATCAATACCCAGCAAGACATCATTTTTATTCTGCTTAAGCGTTTGCACTGCATGTGTAGCCACAACTCTGGGCTCCTCTTGTCTGAATTGTGACCAGTCTCTATTAAGATCTATGCCGCCCGCGTTATGACGCCAGTGACCCAAATCCACACCATCAGGATTGATGAGCGGGTAGGCGAGTATGCGATGCTTGGCTCTGAAGGCACTGCTTAGAGGGCTATCCCTTAGCAGCTCTTCTACAAATGCTTCCATCGCCATATACCCACTGATCTCTGGTGGATGTGTTCTGCTGAAGATGAGAATCGCTGGTTTGTCTTGATCGGTACCTGTGCCTAGTTCTAGACAATCAATGTCTCTTCCTAATTTTGATTGACCGATAGTAGAGGATTTTATTTCTGGGTGCAGGACTTTCAATTTATCTATCCAATCCTTGGTGTAACTGGATGGTCGAAGTTCTTGTGCTGCAATAAGCAACTCTTCTCTACCCAGTTCCAATCTCAAGGTCCCTATGTTTCCAGCCTTAAGCGTATCAAAATCCATACTGTCGACGGCTTCGAAGTGTACTCCATCCGTACTGATTTTTGGCCAGTAGCGATGCTTGTATTTATCGTAGAATAATTCCAAATCTATTTTACGAGGCGTATCACTTTTTATTTTGAAAGCAAAGTGGGGGCTTTCATTGATGGGTTCGTTTTCTGGGAGGATGGTGACTCTGAAAATGGAGTCATTTATTTGAGTAAAGTCATTGGCTCTGGCAGCGTCGAAGTCATTGCGGAGTTGAATGCCATCTGTAGAGTAGATTTTTTTTTCTTGTAAGGTAACTAGTTGGTCTTGAGTATCTACAGCGGATGGAAAGTTGTGGTAGGTCAGGCCCTTAGAAATATTACAAGAAATAAAAACTAAGAGGCTTAGAAAGCCGAGTATTTTTATAAAGTTTTCCAAAAAATTATCGTGTATATCGTACATTAAAAATATGTGAAACAATAGTGTCTTTTGCATTGTAGGAACTCAGATTTACAAAATCTAATCCACAATCTGGTGTTAAATTTGTATCGCAAAAATTATAAGAGCTTCCTTGATACAATGGACCAGGATCACTCAGTGGTCCTGGAACGACAAAATTGAAAACCTGTTGAGTGAAAATTATATCGTTAAGGAAGAGAAATTCTGTTCCCTCAAATTGTAATCGTCCATTGTTAATTTTATAATCAATTTGTCCTGTTCCTTCTGAAGAATGTGTAATCTCCATGGTTGTTTCATTCAATAGGTCAAAAGAAAGAAATTCACCACCTATTTGTTCTATTGCTTGATTGAAGCTTTCTAATAAAGCATCTCCATCGCCAGGCCATTCTATTGTTTCAGTAGACGAATTATTAATAACCACATGCAATTCTGATTTCACCAAAGTTCTTTCCGAAAACGTATATTTTCTAGGAAACTCGTCTCCACCACAAGAAGATATAAAGATAATTAGCACTAGAAGAGTTGTAAGTTTTTTCATATTGTCTATAATTTCTCTTTAAGATACTTCCCAGTATGAGATCTCTTTATCTTCACCAGCCCCTCCGGCTTCCCTTGATACAATAGCTCTCCACCACCTTTTCCGCCATCTGGTCCTAGATCTATTATCCAGTCAGCAGACTTGATCACTTCTATATTATGTTCTACGATGACAACAGTGTGCCCTTTCTCCACTAGCGCATTGAGTGCATCCAATAATTTATTGATGTCATGGAAATGCAAACCTGTTGTCGGTTCATCGAAAATAAAGAATATTCTTTCTGAACTCTGCTCTTTGCCCAAGTATGAGGCCAGCTTCACTCTCTGCGCTTCTCCTCCCGATAGTGTATTGGAACTCTGACCTAATTTTACATAACCTAAGCCCACATCATACAAAGGCCTGATCTTAGTTAAGATTTCTCTTTTCTCTACAAAGAAATCCAAGGCCTCCTCTACGCTGAGCTCCAGCACCTGGAAAATATTTTTGCCTTTGTACTCTACCTCTAGCACTTCCTTTTTGAATCTCTGTCCACGGCAGTCTTCACAAACTAATTTTACGTCGGCGAGGAATTGCATCTCTACTGTCTCTTGTCCTTCACCCTTGCACTTCTCACAACGGCCACCCTCCACATTGAAAGAGAAATGTTTAGGGGCCAGTCCTTTTATTTTGGAAGCTTGTTGACCAGCAAACAAGGCTCTGATGGAATCATATGCCTTGACATAAGTGGCAGGATTTGACCGACTGGATTTTCCTATCGGACTTTGGTTGATCATCTCTACTTTGGTGATGAGGTTGAAATCTCCAGAGATGCTTTTGAATAATCCAGGTGCCTGCGAGATGGCCTCTCCGAGTTGTTTTTTCAAGGCAGGGTAGAGAATTTGTTTGACCAGCGTGGTTTTGCCTGAACCTGAGACACCAGTCACTACTGTCATTGTATTGAGAGGGAAAGAGGCGTTGACTTTTTTGAGGTTGTGATGCGTGGCGCCTTTTATGTCGATTTTATTAACGACTTGTCTGCGCTTTTTTGGTGTTGGGATTTTTTTGGCGCCAGTCAAGTAATCTGCAGTCAGACTTTTGCCTTTGGTCTTTTTGAACTCTTTATATGTCCCAGCAAAAACCAGCTCTCCTCCGAAGATGCCGGCTTTGGGTCCTATGTCTATGATATAATCTGCAGCGTCTATGACTTCCTCCTCGTGCTCGACAACTATTACCGTGTTTCTTAGATCTCTCAATCCTTTGAGTACTTTGACCAGATTCCCAGTGTCTTTGGGGTGCAAGCCGATACTGGGCTCATCCAAGATGTAGAGGGAGTTGGTCAAGTTACTGCTCAGCGTTCTGGTAAGATTGATTCGTTGACTTTCACCACCGCTCAAGGTTGATGAAATTCTATCCAGAGTCAGATACGATAGCCCCACATCCAACATCGTTTTTATTCTGGTGTTGACCTCGATGAGGATTCTCTTTGCGATGGCACTATCGTGTTTATTAAGTTTGAGTTTCTTAAAGAACTGCACCAATTCATCCATAGGGATATTGATGAGTTCCTTGATACTCTTCTTGTCCACTTTTACATAATCGGCTTCATCGCGTAGGCGACCACCGTTACAATCCGTACAGGTTGTCCGGCCTCTATACCGTGCCATCATGACTCGATTCTGAATCTTGTAGCTTTTTTTTGCCAGCTCTTCGAAGTAGGCTCGAATGCCATCCACTTTGTCATTGCCATCCCACAGCAGATCTTTTTGTTTCTGAGACAGATCTTGATACGGTTTGTGAATCGGAAACTTTTTCGCTCCGGAAATAAACCAATCTTTGTAGACACTTGATTTCTCACCTCTCCAGCAAGCAACAGCGCCTTCGTAGACAGAAAGACTTTCATTAGGTATGACCTTATAAGGGTCTATGCCGATTATTCGGCCGTAGCCCTCGCAGGTTTTACAAGCACCATAAGGATTGTTGTAATTAAATAACTGATGGGAAGGCTCCAGAAAAGTGATGCCATCCATCTCGAAGCGATTATTGAAACCTACAGTCTTATCAGAGTCCAGAAATTCAAGTATTAATTCTCCATCGCCTTCATAAAAGGCCGTCTGGATGGAGTCAGCTATTCGTTTCATATTTTCCTCTTCCCCATCATTGACAAATCTGTCTACGAGAATCAGGAGTTCGTTTTGCTTGAGTTTAGCGGTGAGTTTCTTGAGCCATTTTGGATTATTTTCCAGAATGTCTTCGATGTGTTCAAGGTCTTTGGCTCTCTTTATCCTTGTAAAGCCTTTCTGGATGAGCACTTTGAGTTGGGTCTCCAGATTTCTGTCTCCATAATTGTGGGATAAGGGACATAAAAGTTGGATGCGAGTGCCTTTCTTGGACTTAGCGATGTGGTCTAATACATCTGTGACAGTATGCTTTTTGACGAGTTTACCAGAGACAGGACTGTAGGTCTTGCCGATGCGGGCATAGAGTAATCTCAGGTAATCATAGATCTCGGTCATGGAACCGACGGTGGATCGGGCATTACCAGTCGTGACTTTTTGTTCTATGGCGATGGCAGGGCAAAGGCCTTTAATGTAATCCACCTCTGGCTTCTTCATTCGACTCATGAATTGTCGAGCATAGGAGGAAAGGCTTTCCACATAGCGCCTCTGACCTTCTGCATAGAGGGTATCCATAATGAGGGAGGATTTGCCGGATCCAGAGAGGCCTGTCACGACGACCAGTTGATCTTTGGGGATTTCCAGTTCTATGTTTTTTAGGTTGTTGGACCGGGCACCTTTGATATGAATGGTCTTGCGGGCCTGATTGACCTGACTCTTGGTTGTCGGTTTAGTCTTTGTTTTTGCCATTTACTACTGTCAAATCCACTAAGGTAGGATTATTGTTTAAGAAGACAATCTCACTGCATTGATTGAGTAAATAGATGTCAGGTAGGTATAGTTTTGATTAACTTGTTATAAACCATTGGCTATGCGAACAATTTTACTTTATCCGTCTTTCTCTTTACCTATAATATAAGTTTTACTTAACGTTGGTTTCAGCCTGAGGATGAATGGTATTCAGGGTAATCGCTCCTCAGACAGGCACAGAGGGCTACCTCAAGATGAGTGTTGCAGGTGATACGATCTATAATGGTATTTCATGCAAGAAGCTGGAATTGAAGGGACTGCGCTATTCACAACAAGTTCAAAATTACTTTGATATTTGAGAAACAATATATGCCTATCAAGATGATGAAAAAATTTACACAACCATTGGATCCACTCCAGAATTTGCTTTAAGTTATGACCTGTCTTTAGAGGTGGGAGATACTTTGGCTTTAGGTGAAGGTATAACCGGTCTCACGTTCGCTAAAGCTGTTTTGTATAGTACTTCATCTATGGACTTCGATGGTCAAAGTTTCATTCATCAATTTTTCAGGATTGTTGCAGAAGATGCTCCTTGGTTCGGATTTGACACTTTTGAAGTTATTGAAGGAATTGGTTGCACTTCCATATTTGGTTTTCGGATTCTGGATATGATTCATAATTTCTTTAACTATTACGTAGAACCATTTTGCTCTTTGAAGATGAAAATGTCAGCTTTAATTTCACGAATGGTGAGTGCTTTTAATTCAGATATAGAAGAGCCTAGCAATACCAAGTACTCTCTACTTCCCAATCCTACTAACCAAATCCTCCACCTTGCTTACCCAGTTGAGAGCTCGGATGGGATAGTTCACATACTAGATCTCAATGGCAGAGTATTGCTTGAAAGTCCCCTCCAGCCATCCTTGGACGTCGTAAATTTGACGCCTGGCTGCTATTTCTTAAGTATATATATGAAAGACCAGCAACCACTTACTATGGAATTTGTCAAATTATGACATAAGTATTTGATTTACAGATCTTTATGTGTCTGACTACTTGTGAATTTCTTTTTCAATCTCATCGAAAAGACCCACAATATTTACTTTTGATTTGGAGTTAAATAACCGTTAACCCAAAGTAAGGCTGGCATGAATGCTAATATTGTTGTTTCTTTGGGACGTTAATTTCATCACTTCACAAAATTACATTGCTTATAAGCTACGTACTTCTACACTAATAATTGTTTTTATACCGATTCACAGAACATTTTAGTTATGAAAGTGCAGCAGCTATCAGACAAGGAGCTCATTTTGGAGTACCTTAAAGGCAATGATAAGGCCTTCGAAATTTTATTGAACAGACACAGAGATAAGATCTACACGTCTATCTATCTGTTTACCAAAGATCCAGATTTATCAGAAGATATCTTCCAGGATGTATTCATCAAGATAATAGATACCCTGAGAAAGGGTAAGTATAATCATGAAGGGAAATTTTTACAATGGGCTATGAGAATATCCTACAACATGTGTGTGGATAATTTCCGTAGGTCTAAGAGAAGAACCAAAGTCTCTTCTACAGAAACTTTTGACATCTTCGATGTACTGGAATCCAAGGACGATAATATGGAAACGACGATGATCAAGAGTCAGCTCCACACCAAAGTCCGCGCACTTGTGGATAGATTGCCAGCAGAGCAAAGAGAAGTTGTCATCCTCAGACATTATGCAGATATGAGCTTTAAGGAAATTTCAAAATTGACTAGAGTCAGTATCAATACGGCACTAGGTCGTATGAGATATGCGCTCATCAATATGAGAAAGATGGCAGAGGAAACGCAACTTGCTTTGTCATAAGGACGTAAAGGACAATTAAGAAAAACTAAAACCGTGGTTATACGTAACTACTGTTTTTGAGACAGGTGCCATTCAAGAGATTGAGTTATTGAATTTTTGGTGCCTGTCTTTTTTTTTGCAGCTATTGCTGCAAAAAAAAGAGATAAGGTCTGAGGGCTAAAGATTTGAAGATTGTGTTACTTTCATTCAACTATGCTCACTCATATTGTAACAATATAGAACTCAAAGTTGCTCCACTTCCATGTCCATTAAACTTTACTTTTAAACCAAAAGAGCTTTCATTTCTGGCCTAACTCACCCTTCGCCCTTTCCATTCATATTTTTTTACCAGCAAACTTGCCACTCCCACTGCAGCAATATATATCGGATGCAGTACAGAACTGTATCCATAGGCTGTCATCACTGATTCTTGCCTGAAATACTGTGCTAGTTCTCTCAAGTATACATAATCTACACTCACCTTGACCAATAGATGAAAACAAAAGAGAACGACCGCCGCAGACCCGTAGACAAATAATAAGGGCAGGTGCAACAATAATAAGATGCAATTCAGAAAAGGTATGGCCATCATCAGCTTCATCTCAAAAGAAGACTGAGACTTGTTCTTAGTGGCCCACCGGATTCGTTGTTTGTAAAAGTCAACAGTAGTGGGAACAGCGGCTGTGCTGACAGTGGCTGCCAAGCTTTTGAGGAAAAGGATTTTACAACCCTGAGCCGCCAGTGCTTGGATAGTTCCTACATCATCCCCCGAGGCTTGGTCGCTCTCCTGGAAATTCACCAGGTTTTTCCGATAGCATAGATTAGCGCCGTTGGCGATGTGCCATTTGCCTGATCGTATTCCAGTCGCCGTGACAGCCATCATGCCCATCAAGTCCAGCGTCTGAAATTTTTGGAATCGGCTGTTGCCAGTCAGGAGCACAGGCCCTGCGATCAAGTCTGGTTGCTCAGTGCTCAGCACACTCAGAATTGTACTGACATAATTTTGTGGGACGACTACATCAGCATCCACTTGCAAGATATAGTCATGACTGGCCTTGCAGAGTCCTAACCCAAGAGCGAGTTTCTTATAAGAGTTGTATTTCTCAGCCGGCAAATGATCTGCAAGACCTATGATTTTAATTCGGTCATCTTCTATGGAGGCAGCGAGGCAGGACGTTTTGTCTTCGGAGTGATCGTCTATCACAATGAGTTCTATGGGGTTAGGTATATATCCAGCAGAATTAAGTATTGAGTTCAAGCAACTGAGTATATTTTCAGCTTCATTTCTGGCAGGTATTAGAATTGAAAGTCCGAGTGTGGGGTCTAGCTCTGATGAGTTATACTCTGGGTGCTGATCCCAACTTGAAAGTATGTGACAGATTAGTAGCACATAGGTTATGGCTAATAATAATGTGATTGCCAGATAGAAGCTCAAGTGATATTATTGATGCTAATTTTCATAGGTATGAATGTGAGAAGTAAGGTGAAAGAATTGTCTGAAATAAGAAATACCTTGTCTTATACCTGAAGCAATAAATCATATAACGGGAGGCCCTCCTAGAGACAGCTTAGGAAAAAAGATCCTCATAATCATCCTTGGTCTTGCTCTGCGCCTGCTTGACCTTCTGTTTAGTCTTGGGCTGGTCCAGATCTTCCAGATCGAGGAAGTCATCTTCTTCCGGATCCACCTCCTCATATTTGAGATATTCACCGTCCTCTTTTTTCTTCTCAGTTGCCTTGCCCTTCCCGAATTTCTTAGTCGTGTAAGCTTTGAAAGCGAGCCAGGCTGCCACTAGAGGATAGCCTATTACGGAGGCTGCAGCGATGACCAGACCTTTGGCCGGGTCTTTTTTGATGCCACCAACGACAAAATTGAAATAATCAGAAACGACACGATAATTCAATACCAAGGCGATGATAAAAAGTGGAATCGCCAAAAAGGAAAGAATGGCAAAGGCGCCACTCACCATCTTGAAAACCACATATCCCATTATCAGCATGATACCTAAGCCGATGATGCCTGCCATTGGTCCTGCTTTGCTTCTTCTTTGTCTACCCATGAGCGCTGTACTTGAGTTTTTTTTAATTGACTTAAATTGGAACAGAAAGATAACGTTTATTTCCACTTCATAATTCACTCCTGATCACCAATTACTAATCACTAATCTCTCATCTCTCACTTCTTATTCAGCATCCACCGTCTCAAACTGTTTCTCATACAATCTTCTATAGGCCCCTTCACTCTTACCCACCAGCTCAGCGTGATTGCCCTGCTCCATCACCCGCCCTTTGTCCAGTACCATGATGTTATCAGCATGCTGGATCGTGGAAAGCCTGTGCGCGATGATTATGGAAGTTCTCTTCTCTATGAGCTTTTCTATGGCATATTGTATGATGCCTTCTGTCTCTGTATCAATGGAAGAAGTCGCTTCATCCAGAATCAATATATCCGGATCAAAAACCAAAGCCCTTACAAACGTGATGAGTTGGCGTTGACCCATGGAAAGATTAGAGCCTCGTTCTGTAATCTTGAAATCGTATCCATCCGGCAACCTTTCTATGTAGGGATGAGCGCCTATGATTTTAGAAGCTTCTATTACTGCGGTTCGACTGATGGTAGGATCTCTGAGTACGATGTTTTCCAGTACGGTTCCATCAAAGAGAAAGACATCTTGTAGCACCATGGCCACCCGCTCTCTGAGTTGTTCTGTTTTATACTTTTTGAGATCTACACCATCTATTTTGATCTGGCCTCTACGGATCTCATAGAAACGGTTGAGAATATTGATGATGGTTGTTTTTCCAGATCCAGTACTACCCACTATGGCCAAGGTTTCTCCTGGCTCCACCTTGAAACTGACATCCTTCAGCACATCGTTCTCACCGTCATAGGCAAACCATACTTTGTCAAATTCCAATTCACCCTGGAGTCGACTTTTCTCGAGTGAGCCCAAGTCTTCTATTTTCTCATCATTTTCCAACACATCAAAGATTCTGGATCCTGCCACTAGGCCCATCTGCAAGGTATTGAGTTTGTCAGCTAGCATCCTGACAGGTCTGAATAGCATATTGAGATACATGGGAAAAACCACAAAAGCTCCGACACTTATGGATGCATTCCATATGCCTTTGGACCCCCACCAGACGAGTAGTGATAATGCCAAGGCAGAAATAAGTTCTACAACAGGGAAGAAGATCGCGTAATATTCCACGGCGTTGAGATTGGCGGTGGTATATTTTCTATTGATGTCTTTAAATTTCCGAGCCTCTTGTTTTTCTGCGGCAAACATTTGTACTACTTGCATTCCAGATATCTGCTCCTGTAGAAAGGCATTCATCCTTGAGATTTCATCCCTGACATTTGTAAAGGCAACCTTGACTTTCTCTTTGAAAATATAGGTGGCTAAAAATAGTAAAGGCAAAGTGACCAGACAGATCAATGTTAATTGCCAGCTCGTATATAACATAAAGCCTATGACGGCAAATATGCCCATGATGTCTGCAGCCATGGTCAGTACACCTTGCGTAAAGACATCATTTATAGCCTGTACGTCGCTGATGGTTCTGGTTGTTATCTTACCTATGGGAGTCTGGTCAAAATACCGCAATTTCAAGCTACTCACATGATCAAATACCTTGACGCGAAGATCCTTGACTACTGACTGACCCAGCTTGGCAGAATAGTATATGAATAGATAACGGATGATGACATTTAAGAAAATGACAACCAGATAGATAAGAGCTAGGTTTTTAAGTCCATCCAGATCCCCATGGAAAATGTGGTCATCGACCATTTTGCTTATGAGAAAGGGTCTTACGTTAGAGATGGGTGCCATGATGAGCGCCAGCACACCAGAGAAGATAAACAGTCCTCGGTAAGGAGCAGCCAGCCTCAGAATCTTAGCGAGGACGACGAGATCCAGTTGTTTTTTCTTCTGCATTGTATAGTCAACAAAGATAGCGATCTACTGTTCTGACAATAATCCACAGCGCTCTTATTGGTATTTCCTCATATATTGCGATTTTCACATAACTAGAAGTATATATGATATTTCCCATAGGTGACGATAATATAGAAGGTGGGCATAAGCCTCTTATCGCATATGGGTTACTGGCGATCAATGTTGCAATTTTCATATTTCAGATTACACTCAGTCTAGAACAGATAGAATTTTTCTTGAATGATTACGGAGTCATACCCAATGAGATTTCTCAAGGAGTAGACACTTACACCTTGATGACGAGTATGTTTCTGCATGGTGGGCTCATGCATCTTGTAGGAAATATGTTGTTCCTATGGATATTCGCAGATAATATAGAGGCCATCATAGGTAGTACCTTCTTCCTGCTGTTTTATCTTTTCGGTGGATTGTTTGCTTCGGCAGTGCACATATATATAGATATGGATTCCATGATTCCAACGGTGGGAGCCAGT
>Ga0114956_1000828_pt1 | contig 23599 bp, 22 predicted proteins | sample MaitaG_FD_87304 | JGI IMG/M metagenome (GOLD analysis project Ga0114956, IMG submission 87304) | Marine algal microbial communities from Maine, USA - Maine_Asex2 metaG | ecosystem: Host-associated > Algae > Red algae > Unclassified | place: Maine, USA | collected 2015-01-05
AGTTCATTGTTTTTGTTGGTCCGTCCGGTTGTGGAAAGTCCACCTTGCTGAGAATGATTGCCGGTTTGGAGGAGCTTTCTGATGGCGAGGTTCATATCGCCGATCGTGACGTAACCAAAGTGGCTGCTGTTGATCGCGGTATAGCCATGGTGTTTCAATCTTATGCACTTTACCCGCATATGAGCGTTGCCGAAAATATGGGTTTTGGATTGCGCATGAACGGGGTTGACAAAAAAATCATAAAAGAAAAAGTCATGGATGCGGCAAAAACGCTTCAACTTGATCAGTTACTTGATCGCAAACCCAAAAACATGTCTGGTGGTCAACGTCAGCGTGTTGCAATCGGTCGCGCTATCGTTCGTGACCCCGATGTGTTTTTATTCGACGAACCTTTATCAAATCTGGACGCCGAGCTGCGGGTTGAAATGCGCTTGCAGATTGCACAGCTACACAAGCAGTTGGGTGCAACGATGATCTACGTAACGCACGACCAAATTGAAGCCATGACCATGGCCGATAGAATAGTGGTGTTACGAGCAGGTGTTGTTGAACAAGTTGGCTCACCACTTGAGTTATATCATCACCCGGTTAGTTTGTTCGTCGCCGGCTTTATTGGCTCGCCACGAATGAATTTTTTAAACGGTAAACTTGTGGAAGCCACCTCCAGTCACGCTCGAATTGAGTTGGATGCTGGCAATAGCGTTACCATTCCAGTCGATGCATCCAACGGGCAAGCAGGTTCAACAGTGACTGTTGGTGTGCGACCTGAAGATCTTGGCAAGGCGCAAGGTGATTTTTCATTGCCAATGCAAGTGAATGTAGCTGAGCGACTTGGTGGCAGTAGTTATCTGTACGGCCATTGCGGTGGGATGGATAATTTTGTCGTTCAACGCTCAGGACTAGACCCCAGTACCAGCGGCGATGCTGTCGATATTGTGGTTTCTCAGGAAGATTGCCATGTATTTGGTGATGATGGGCATGCCTTTCCACGGCTAACCAGCGCTGGACGACAGTCGGTAGCTTAACAACGATAAACAGCCTACCAACAACCCTCAGTCGACTGGAGCAGTTTGTATCAAATTTGAGTTATCAGGGTTTTGTCATGGTGTAGTTGCAGGTGCGCAATAGTGTTGTAATCAACCAGGCAAGCGTTATTTTCAGATGTATCGGTTTCGTCAATGCGCAGGTGTGTAACGGATGTGTTTCTGGTTTGCCATATAGCATGCATGGTCTGTTTGAAATTTAGGTCCAACAGCTGTTTTAGTATGGTTGCAATAATGCCACCTGAGGTGAAGAACACCAGAGATGACGCATCAGTCGACGCCGCCTCACTCTCTACGCTTTGCCATCCGCGTTGGGCGAATGTTTGCCAACTTTCCGCTTCAGCTGGAACACGTTCAGCATCACGCCAACGCTGCATGATACTCAGATACTGCTCAAACTGAAGGTTCAGTGCGGTATCGCTGGTAATGCCCTCGCTAAACAGGCGATCAATTATTGTGTGGTCATACTCGTTTAACGCATCAATCGTCTTAATCTCGGGACAAATGGCAAGATCTGCCATCGCCAAGCTCGCCGTGTCCTGTTGTCGCTCGAGTGAACCACTGAAAGCTTCGTCAATCCTGAATCCGTTCCGGCGCCAGAATTCACCCAATAGCACAGCCTGCCTGATACCCAGCGTCGATAGTCGATCATAATTGTCGGTGCCGGCAGAGGCTTGCCCATGCCTGACTAGAAAAATATTCTTCATTGCTTCATTCTTTTTCGAAAAATGTATTGTGCGCCGAGTCTCATTGACGGAAGCCACTCTGCGATACGTTAGGCAGTACCAAGAGTTTACAGTGTGACATGCTCGCAAGCGATTTTGATTGTTATAAAGATGGGCCAACCAATGACCGTTAATGTTCTTCAGAACGTCCATTTAAAGAGGCGTGGAAAATGAAAAACAGCATGGCAGCAAATATTCAACGATCAGATGTCCATACAGATGTCGGGACTTATGCAAGCGCAGCCGCCCATCAAATGAAGCGTATTCTGTTAGTGGACAATCAAGCACATGTTTTGCGTGTGATGAAACTCACTCTGGATCGCAACGGCTACGAGGTTGACACAGCGCTTAGCCCCGATGTTGCGCTTCGAATGTTGCGCGAGACAAAGTACGATGTGCTGATTGCCGACAACGGGCTTGAGAAAATGGATGGGCAGCAGCTCATCGATACCGTTGCTGATCAATTTAAGAGTCGAGCGCCTGCCATGTTTCTGGTCACAGAGCAGGATGCAGAGTCGTTGGAGCAATGGTCAGGCGATATTGAACGTACTGAATGCATGGAAAAGCCAATTAGCCTGCGTTATCTGGTTGGTCGTCTGAACGAGCTGTTTGGAAAGTACGATACTGATTAAGCTTAGTCGTTATCGTTCTCATCAACGTTGCCCGGTGGTGGAATCATAGAGCTTGTAAGAATATGAGCGATCAGGCTAACAATAACTGCCATGAGCAGAGCGGCCAGTAGTGAATCCAGCAGCTGATCGTTCGAAAAAATAGTTGCGTCCAGAGCATCTCTGACAATCAATCCGAAAAAAGAGCTGATTGCACCAATCAGCGCCGCTACCGGGTACGTCAGCCAGCTTCGAGTGAACAGTCTGTTTACTAATATTCCAATTCCCGCCCCAAACAGTGCGATAATAAGTGGTGCAATGAGTCGCATTTGCCTACCTTTGTGCCGCTAACCTGTTCACTATATAACGAATAACCTTCATCTGCGAATGAGCACCGATTATTCAGCTGGCGGCATCTTTCGCGGCATGGGCCTGGCACTAGCCGGATTCAGTGTTTTCAGCTTGCACGATGCGCTTATCAAAAGCATTACCGATGTGCCTGTTTTTCAAACGGTGTTCTTCGTGGTGCTTTTCAGTTTTGTGCCGTTTGTCTTCATGCTGGCGCTGAATTCGCGTGAAATCTCGCTTCGACCTAAACTGCCGGGCTTGGTGGCTTTACGCTGTGTATTCACCGTTGGTTCATTATTGTGTGTGTTTTACGCATTCAAAAACTTGCCATTGACACAAGTTTATTCACTGTTATTTTCAGCCCCGGTACTCATAACCCTTTTGTCGATACCGATACTGGGTGAACGGGTCAGGTTTGTTCGCTGGATTGCGATTTTGCTCGGGCTGATTGGTATTGTAATCGTGTTGCGGCCGGGTGCTGTCGCGTTCTCGCTTGGGCATATGGCCGCTCTTACGGCGGCATTGTGCGTTGCCTGCTCGTCGATTGTGACCAGAAAAATAGGCGCAAGAGAGCATAGCGTAACCTTAGTTCTTTACCCAATGCTTGCCAATGTGCTGGTCAGCGGATTTTTGGTCATAATGGTCTATCAGCCAATGCCCGGCATTGCTGTGCTGAAAATGTGTGGTATTGGGCTGCTTAGTGTTGTTGGGCAAATGCTGATGATCTACGCTTACCGAACCTGTGAAGCGCAGTACATTGCACCAATGCAATATAGTCAGATGTTATGGGCTGTTGGTTATGGCGCTTTGATTTTTAATGAGTCTATAGACCGGAACGTGGTGTTGGGTTCACTGATAATTGTCATATCAGGATTGCTGTTTATCTGGCGTGAGCTGGTGGCGTCGGTGACTCAGCCGGTTCTGCGTACTCGAAACTTACGTGTGTCGGGTGGACCGCAGGCGATATCGGTTGAATCCGATAATCAGCCAGAGAAACCTTAGTTTATGAGTATCGATTACGATTTTCTTTCGGAAGAGGTACTGGCAGCTGCCGGGCTACGCATGCCTTTTGGAAAATTTGAAGGTACCCGGCTTATCGATTTACCGGAGCCTTACGTGGTCTGGTTTAAGCAGCAGGGCTTTCCGAAGGGCAAGCTGGGTCAGCAAATGGCCGTTGTTTATGAGATCAAGGCAAATGGGCTGGAGAAGCTGATCAGACCGCTTCTTGAATATCAATCAGAAACTGGTGATAAAGAACCTTGACCACAGGCCACTGTGTGGTTAATCTCTATACATGATCACTTGCGCACGAAGACTACTGCTTATGCGCCCGGCCCCTTTCAGGGAGTCGGGAGTTCGACGCTAGCCAGGCCCGAACCGCATTCGGGTACAGTCATCAAAGACCAGTTAAATACCGGTCAACACGTGAGATCAGCATGTTTACGCAGTTCAAGCCCGACACCACCCTCACCATCAGGGTATTTTCTTTTATACGTTACTTTCTATCAGGTTCAACTCGACTTATATGGCTGCTGAGCGTTTGCGTGCGCTCAGTAAACAGCCACTCCAGCGCATCCTATTACCGAAAAATGCTAAAGAGTGACAAGACATGAAAATTGACCCTAGTAGTAAGTACCCACCGTTTACACCGGTAACGTTGCCTGATCGTACGTGGCCATCGAAAACGATTTCAAAACCACCAATCTGGTGCAGTGTCGATTTGCGCGACGGAAACCAAGCGCTTATCGAGCCCATGGGCAGTGAAAGAAAACTAAGATTGTTCAAATTACTGGTGGCTATCGGGTTCAAAGAAATAGAAGTGGGGTTTCCCGCCGCCTCGCAAACTGACTATGATTTCGTCCGACATCTTATCGAAAATGACTTAATACCTGACGATGTCACGTTACAAGTGTTGACGCAGTCACGTCGCGAACTTATCGAGCGCACGTTTGAATCGTTGCGCGGTGCGAAAAGTGCGATCTTGCATTTGTATAACTCTACATCCGCTTTGCAGCGACGCGTTGTTTTTAAGCAGGACAAGGCTGGAATAAAAAAAATTGCAGTCGATGGTGCGGAAATGGTTGCAGACTTTGCACAACAGTACACCGATATTGAATGGCAATTTCAGTACTCACCGGAAAGTTTTACCGGTACTGAACTCGACTACGCTGTTGAGGTTTGTGATGCGGTTAATACGGTGTGGCAGCCAACACCGCAAAATAAAACCATCCTGAACCTGCCGGCAACGGTTGAGATGTCCACGCCGAATATTCACGCTGATCAGATTGAATGGTTCTCGCGGCATGTGGCTAATCGCGATTGTGTCACCATCAGCTTGCATCCGCATAACGATCGAGGCTGTGCTGTAGCTGCAACTGAGCTTGCGTTAATGGCAGGTGGTGACAGAGTTGAGGGCACGCTGTTTGGCAATGGTGAGCGCACCGGCAACGTGGATATTGTCACGCTAGCCTTGAATCTGTTTACCCAAGGTGTACAACCGAATCTGGATTTCTCCGATATCTATGATGTTATGCGAACGGTTGAATATTGTAATCAGCTGCCTGTACATCCACGTCACCCTTATACCGGCGAGTTGGTCTTTACGGCTTTTTCCGGTTCTCATCAGGACGCCATTAAAAAGGGTTTTGCGGCTATGCGTGCCAGCAACTCGCTGCTATGGGAAGTGCCTTATTTGCCGATTGATCCTGCTGATCTGGGGCGCACCTACGAGGAAGTGATTCGAGTTAACAGTCAATCAGGCAAGGGCGGTGTTGCGTTCATCATGGAAAGAGATCATGGTCTTGAGTTACCGCGTCGAATGCAAATTGAATTTAGTAAGGTTGTTCAGAGCATTAGTGAGAACACCGGTAAAGAGGTAGATTCAACAACCATACGTGAGGCGTTCGATTCGGCATTTATCAACGCGGTATCACCTTTAGAATTTGTAAAACACACCAGTACTGAAGATGCGCAGGATGAGTCAATCAGATCACTAACAGCGATGGTTAAATTCAATGGTCAGGACGTTGAAATTTCAGGCCAGGGTAATGGACCCGTTGATGCGTTTGTGCAAGCGATCATGAGCCAGTTTGCAGTAGATTTTCGAGTCGTTGATTATCATCAACACGCAACCGGTGCGGGCGCTGATGCACTAAGTGCCTGTTATTTTGAGATACAGGCAGGTAAGGGTGAAACTCGGTACGGGGCAGCTCTACATAGCAATATTGTGTCGGCATCGTTAATTGCTGTATGCAGCGCGTTTAACCGAGCTGTTAGCGATCAATTGCTATCACCATCAAATTCAAAGACCTGACCCTGCCAACTGGACCCTGCCAACTGCCAATGAGCAAGAAATTAGACAAAGATGCGCTTGACTATCATCGCTATCCAGTTCCGGGAAAGCTTGAAATCAGTGCCACCAAAAACATGGTTAACCAGCGCGATCTGGCGTTGGCGTATTCGCCCGGTGTTGCTGCGGCTTGTCGTGAAATAGTTTCAGATCCGGGGCAGGTGAGTGAACTGACCGCTCGTGCGAATCTGGTAGCCGTGATTACCAATGGTACTGCCGTGTTGGGTTTGGGTCCGATTGGTGCGCTGGCCTCTAAACCGGTGATGGAAGGTAAGGCTGTGTTGTTCAAGAAATTTGCCAATGTAGATGTTTTCGATATCGAACTTGATACAACCGATGTCGATCGGTTTGTCGATGCAGTGTCATTGATGGAGCCTACGTTTGGCGGAATTAATCTTGAAGACATCAAAGCACCAGAGTGCTTTGAGATAGAGAAAAAACTACGCGAACGTATGAATATACCGGTGTTTCATGACGATCAGCATGGCACTGCTATTGTTGTTGCCGCAGCTATTAGCAACGGTTTAAAGCTTGTAGGTAAAAATCTGGAAGATGTCCGTTTAGTGTGTTCAGGGGCCGGCGCTGCGGCACTGGCCTGCCTTAACCTGTTGGTGTTTATGGGATTAAAAAAGGATAACGTTACGGTTTGTGATATCGACGGTGTTATACACGCTGGGCGTAAAGACAGTATTGATCAATACCAGGCTGTGTATGCTCGTGAAACCGATGGGCGCATACTCGATGATGTAATAAGTGATGCGGATGTTTTTCTGGGGTTGTCTGCACCCAACGTTATTTCGGGTGCTCAGGTTGCTCGAATGGCTGCAAACCCGTTCATACTGGCACTGGCAAATCCTGATCCTGAAATAAGTCCTGACGAAGTACACAGAGTACGTGATGATGCCGTTATCGCAACCGGTCGTTCCGATTTTCCTAACCAGGTTAACAATGTTCTCTGTTTTCCATTCCTGTTTCGAGGTGCGCTTGATGTTGGCGCTACCGAAATTAATGCGGAAATGCAGGCAGCCTGTGTTGAGGCAATTGCCGATATTGCGACCAAGGAAGCATCTGATGTGGTATCAGCGGCCTATGGTGGAAAGCCGTTCAGATTTGGACGTGAATACCTGATACCTAAACCATTCGATCCACGATTAATGACAGAGATACCACCGCGTGTTGCCAAAGCGGCGATGGACAGCGGCGTTGCTACTCGACCAATAAAAGATTTTGACGTTTATCACAGGAAACTGCGCGAATTCGTTTTTCGTTCGGGTTTGGTTATGAAGCCGGTTTTCGAACAGGCGCAGGCTAACATTCAACGAGTAGTACTGGCAGAAGGTGAGTCGACTCGTGTTTTGAATGCAGTACAAATATTGGTTGACGATGAAATTTGCCGGCCACTTATGCTTGGACGAAAAGAGGTGATACAGGAGAAAATTGAGTCGTTAGGCTTGCGGCTAAAAGTCGGGCAGGGCTTCGACGTACTAGACCCTGGCGACAACCCGAATTTCGATCGCCACGTTGACCTATATCATCGGATGATGCAACGTCAGGGTGTTTCTCCTGAATATGCATCGAACGTTATACGCTCGCGCAATACAGCGCTGGGTGCACTGCTGGTAAAGAACTTTGAAGCAGATGCGCTGGTTTGTGGAACGCAGGGTGCCTATGCCCGCCATTTGCGTTATCTGCGAGACATTATTGGCATTCGCGAAGATGTAACAGACATTTCTGCACTGGTGCTGATGATTTTAAGTTCAGGTACGGTGTTTCTGACCGACACGCACGTGACCGTCGACCCAAGCGCCGAAGAGATTGCTCAGACTGCCGTTATGGGTGCCAACATTGTTACTCGCTTCGGTATGGTGCCGAAAATTGGTTTGTTATCGCACTCCAACTTCGGAAGCCGAAACAACCACAGTGCACTGAAAATGCGTGAAGCTCGCAGCATCATTTCCAAACACTATCCGAACCTGTCAGTGGAAGGTGAAATGCATGCTGATGCTGCTTTGTCACAAGAAACCCGCGATCGAATTTTTCCAAATGCGAGCTTCTCAGGTTCTGCCAATCTGTTGGTAATGCCGAATCTGGATGCGGCGAATATTGCGTACAACTTCGTTAAAACCGTCGGTGATGGATTGCCGGTTGGCCCAATCCTTATGGGCCTGAGAAGGCCGGCACACGTAGTGACTGAATCGACAACGGTTCGCGGGATTGTTAATTTGTGTGCAATAGCCGCTGTGGATGCGATTGACTTTGCCAAGAATAATCCAGGTGCACAAAAACGCTACAAGGCCGAATTGACCGATGCGCTTTAGGATAATTGAGCAACATATAACGCAAATGCGTGCCGTGCTGCTAATATTGGTGTAAGAGAGCGAGAACTAGCACCCGTATGGAACTCGAGTTTTTCCTAAATCGGTTGGAAACCCAACCAGAGACAATTGAATTTCCGGATGTTACCGCGCTGATAAATCGGCTTTATGACTATGTGCCTACCGGTTTTCGTAATCATAACCTTATCAGTGAAGCTGGTCAGAACACTGGTTCGTGCAAACTATTTGCGTTTGCTCGATTACACGATCTGACGGATGCGCAAACTCTGGCCTGTTTTGGCGCCTATTATCGTGCAGATGTACTGAAAAACCCTGAAGGCGATAGTCACCCGAATATAAGACAATTCATGGAAACGGGTTGGGATGGTATTGAGTTTGATGGTGTGCCACTGCGTGCCAAGCATCCATTACACAAAGACACTTAATACTCCCGCCAGTAATCCAATCAGCCCACCGAATACACCGCCCCATACAACCAGCCACCCCAGATGCTTCCGGATCATCTGCTGCATGATGTCACGTACCATCTCAGGCGTTAATTCGTCCAGACGAGTACGTAGTATGTTGTCCAGGCGAGTCATAAACTGCTCACTACTAGTAACACTGGATAGTTGTTTACTAACGATTTTCTGAAATCGCGGTGATGCTGCAGCATCTTCAAGATACTTTCCCATACGTTTTTTGAACGGTTCTCGCATGCTGTCCAGCGCCGATTCCCCTCCGATCATGCCAAGCATGGAACCGAAGGAAGATTCCATCACTGTCTCCACTAGCTGGTCGAACGCCACATCAAGATCGACACCGGCTATCAAAGGTTTAAGGTCGATGTCCAGCTGACCGTCAGGGTCACTGAATACTTTCTCTACACGATCTTTATTGAAAAGATGTTCGTGCACCATGCGCATGATGCTTTCCTTGAATTTTTCGAAATGCAAAACGACGACGCCCGAGCCATAGAGTCCAGGTACTCGGTTAAAGAGCATATGAACGGCCAGCCAGTTGGTCAGTGCGCCCGACAGCGCAAAAAGTCCTGTGCTGAGTAATACAGTGTGTATTGGAGCGCTAAACAGAAAGCTGCAAGCAATAATTGCCAGTGCGATCAGATTAGGAATGGTGTTTTTAGTCAGTAAGGCGTTCATTAAAAGGCGTATCTATTATCCTGGGTAGGTGCGTTGAGCAGTGTAGCGAACTGCTTCCGGCGCTGTTTGATTTCTGGGAATCGGCGCACAATTAAACTTCCAGCAACGTTTCGCAAGCGCGGGTATTATGCGCAAAAGTTAATCTAATTCGTTGATTATAAACAATATATTCCCTTATTTTTGTGAAAAAGTCTGGTTCTCGAAGTACCGGTTTGGCTGATACAGGCCGCGTGCATTGGGCCTGATCCCTGCTTTATCAGATGCTGTACTACTGCTAAACAAGAAACATCCTCATGCAAATACCTAAAGCTGGTAAAAAGATTTTTTCCGCCTGCGCGCTCTTAAGTGCCGCACCTGTATTAGCCAATAATCCACCGACGCTTCCGCCTATTGACGACATAACTGTCTTTGTCGGCGAACAAGTCAGTTTGCGCGTGACCCCGGAGGACCCCGACGGTGTTGTGCCTTCTCTGCGCGTTATTGATATCCCGGCAGGGGCTATGTTTTCAGATAATGGAGACGGCACTCGAACTTTTAAATGGCTGCCACAAAGTACTGACACGGGTAGCTATAAAGTTGTCTTCGAAGCAATTGATGCTCAAGATCAAAATTTGCGCAACGCGCGCAATATGACTATCAACGTGTTGGAAAATGGACAACCAACCGGGCCCGTATCAGGAAACCTTGCACCCGAATTCGAATCACTGATCGATCGCAGTGTGCGCATTGGAGACTCATTCAATTTTCGTGTTGTCCCGTTCGACCCTGAGGGACGCGTGCCTGCGATGCGTATTGAAAACATGCCGGCTAACGCAAGTTTTGATGACAACCGAGATGGCACCCGACAGTTTCGCTGGACACCAACTACTGATCAAGTCGGCGCGCACAGCGTTAAATTTTATGTTTATGAAGAGGCCGACGCCAGCATTAACACGGCGCAGACCATTACTCTAACGGTTAATGGCAATACGGATACCCCGAACACGCGCGAAGCCGAAAACTCGCCGTCTCCGGCAGGTCCACAATTTGTTGATCTGAGTGATCAATTTGTGTATCTGGGGCAGAGCCTGAATCTCGTGGTTCGCGCTAAGTCAGAAGATGGGTCAGTACCGGGGCTAGCGCTGGATAGAATGCCAGCCAATTCAGCATTTGTAGACAACGGCGATGGCACTCGAACGTTTCGTTGGTTCCCATATCCTGTAAATCTGGGAGACACGTATATTAATGTGATCGCAATTGATTCCAAAGACGCGTCGATTCGTACTGATCAAACTATCAAGATAAGAGTTGAACGTGATCCGAATAATCCGGTTAACTTTCCACCGGTCATTAACGGCATACGGAACCCGACTATTCGAGCTGGTGATACGCTGAATCAGCTAATTCAACCGGTCGACCCGGATTTTACGGTACCAAGTCTGTCAGCATTGAACTTGCCTGTCGATGCGCAGTTTGTTGATAATGGTGATGGCACCCGGGATTTTCGCTGGCCAACAGACTCAAGTGACATTGGTGATCACACTTACAGCTTTCGCGTTAAGGACAGCGAAGACCCTTCTCTACAGTTTGAAAAGTCGTTTACGGTAAGTGTTGTAGAGCCGTCGAGTCTTGATCGTAGTGGCGAACGTTTACGCACGCTTGCTGAGCGACGAAATTTTTTAATTGGTTATGCATCCGTACTCAATGCACCCAAAATTGCTGACAACGAGCTCTACGCTCAGATAGCCGGTGATGAATTTAATATCGTAACCCCTGAGAACTCCCACAAGATGGGTTGGATTCAACCACAGCGCGGTCAGTTTGAATGGGAAGATGCTGATGCGCTGGCTGACTACGCTCGTGACAAGGGTATGGTATTGCACGGTCATCCATTGGTTTGGTATGCGCAGTTACCTGGCTGGGTACAGTTTATGGATCCGTCACAAGCCCAATCTGTAATGCGTGAACACATCAATGCACTGGCTGGTCGCTATCGTGGCAAAGTAAAAATCTGGGACGTCGTTAATGAAGCAATTAACGATGATAACGGACAGTTGCGTGAGTCTATCTGGTTTAAAGGCATGGGCGAGGGTTACATTCGCGATGCGTTTAACACAGCCAGAGCTGCTGACCCGGAAGCCGTGCTGCTCTACAACGAGTATGACGTTTCCTGGTTTAATACAAAATCTGACGCAATGTATAACTTGCTAAAGCGTGAGTTGGATGCAGGAACACCAATAGATGGTGTTGGCTTTCAAACGCATTTGCGTACCGACTTTACTGATTTTGGTGGCATGAGAGACAACATGCAGCGCTTTGCTGATCTCGGTCTGGATATTTACGTCACTGAGTTTGATGTGGCTATGAATGCTGATGGCGAAGAACAGAAGCAAGCTGAAATATATCGACAAGCGCTGGAGATTTGCCTGGCGCAAGTGAAGTGTAAAGCCATGCAGAGCTGGGGATTTACCGATCGGTATTCGTGGAGATCTTCGAATAAGCCGTTATTGTTAGATGACAAATATAAAGTCAAGCCTGCCTATACTGCATGGCAGAATACGTTACGCGACTATTTGCGATAAGCTATTGCTGCGAAACAGCTCACCTGTCACCAATAAATGCGTTGGTGATAGGTGAGTCCACAAGTGTTAAATCTTCTATTACCGTAAAGTGATTGTGATGGCCGTCTACTACACATTCGGTAGTTGCACCAAGGCCACTCCACATCATGGCAATCAGTTTGGATTGACGAATAAATTCCGGGCGCTCGCCACCACCAACCCAGGCAGTTAATGCAGTACTACTTGCCGGCCGAATCAGAGCGGCGCTCTCGGTATGAGCTTCTGTTTCGCTTAGTTGCAATGTTTCGTTCATTTTAGTCATCATGAGTGGTCGTAAGTCATGCAGCCCACTAATCGAAAGCGTGTGTTCTATGCGATTCGTAACGGCGCTATCAAGCGGTGAGTCGCTGCACACCATGCGGCTAACAAGATGACCACCTGCTGAGTGTCCGGCGAGTCGAATTGGACCTTCGATACGACTGGCAGCGTTGGTAATCGCTTTCGCAACTTGTCTGGTTATATGTGGAATGCTCGCCTCAGGTGTTAATGTATAGCTGGGGAGACACACAGCCCATCCACGAGCACGCGCACCTTCGGCTAAATCTGTCCAGTAAGATTTGTCCATGCGCATCCAGTAACCTCCGTGTACAAAAACCGCCAAGCCTTTTGTTGATTCGTCAGGCAGGATTAAATCCATTATCTCCCGAGGCGCGGGGCCGTAGTGTATGTCTTCCTGTATTTGATTTGCACTAAGCTGTTGACGATATTTCAATGCACGGTTTAACCATGTATCTGGATAGTCTTCAGAGCCATCGATGTGCGCCATGTTTGCGTAGGCGTCATCCCAATCTATTATTGCCATAAGTCAGGTCCCAGTTTTTTTAACGCGGGCAACACTTTAAAGTAAAGTCGCAACATTTTGAGTCGTGAAGGACCGCTGTCTTGTTGCGCCAGGTTATGAAAGAATGAATTATCAAATGCAGGTACCGCGCGAATCTTGTCGGTCAGTTCCTGAAACCGCTTCCAGTTTGGTTGATATTCTATAAGTGAAGAGCGTTGTAGTTCTGAACTCAAGCATTCGACCAGATTTGCCATTTTTTCAAGGTGAAGATTCTCCGGCACATCATTGATTGTATGGTAGTACCAGGGTGTGCCGCTTGATATAAATGTAAACGGTACACCTGCTGATCTGAATCTACCGTAGTCGCTGCGCGGTACACACGTGCCAACCGGTTCAACAAACAACATAGGCAAATGAAAAAAATCTAACTTGTTTGATTGGAGACAGGGTAGCGCCGGGCCGAATTGAAAGTAGATGTTGTCAAAACCGGGCATGAGTGAACCTCCGACCAAATCCAGAACTATGGCTTTGCTTATCGGTTTTTCGTAATCGCGGACAAATGCTCTTGAGCCTTTGGTTGCACCGAAGCCAAAAGTTTCTTCGTAGTCGAAAAAAACGAACGTAATGGGTACATCGTTCGATGCATTTGCCATCAGCTCGAGAACAATCGCCACTGCAGAAGCATTATCATCAGCGCCCGGGCCTGATCTTCCAAGCGTGTCGTAGTGAGCACCCACAACTATTCTTGGTGTGATGTTGTCGGTTGGCCCCACTTCAGTGTAGATGTTTTTGCAGCGCCCGAAGGGCAGCGCGAAAAATTCCTGCGTATTGACGGTATGCCCAGATGATGTGATGCAGTCGCTAATGTATTCCTGCGTACGTTTGTAGCCAGCCGAAAGAGGGCGTCTGCCATCTGCACATAATATTGTTATATGGTCTGAAAGTGTTGTGGTGGACATGGTTACGTTACAGCGTTTCCTGCAGGGTATGGCATGATACCTTTATGCGATGCGGTTCTGCGAACCAGTCCAGGCAGATCAACATGGGCTCTGTGCTAGTTCTCGGTTTGTATTAAAATTTGTGCTAAATTGCTCAGCCGGTTCAGCAGCTCGAATATCGATCCATAAGGAATTCTTTTATGCGTACTTTTACCAACATACGTTCGGTTTCCCTTGTGGTTTCTTTGGTCGTAGCGCTCAGCGCATGCAGTAGTGACAACAGTAGTCCTCCATCGCAGAACCAACAGGTTGACGCCAACGAATTTTCGCTGGTAACACCAGATAATTCAGAAACAGTAGCTCCAGGTCAAAATAGCAACTCAGTTGCTGATCAAACCGCTGACCTGACAAACGATCAGGTGAATGCTCAAACTACTACTCAGCTACAGAATGCTGATTGGCTTGAATATCAGGATTCGTCTGTTAAATTGATGTATCCACCTGAGTTGATTCTAGACCAGAGCATAAGCGGTGTTGATGCTCAGTTTTTAGATCCGTCAGTCAATGCACTTGGTGGAAATGATAACTGTACCTATACCAGCGGATACGAGCCGGGTAGTTCCCTAATTGAACAAGTTGATTTTATATTGTCTGTATTTTTCGACCGCGATCCAGAACCAGAATTGCAATTTCTGGAAGTCAATGGTGAGCCTGCAGCAAGAGTTGCCGGGAATGTGACGATCGGTGCGATTAGTTCAATTCCTAGCAGGATGCAGGTAATGTACAGGCAGGATACCGGTTATATTATGGCTTGTTTCGGACTGAACGATGACGATATCACCGGCATTTTTGACTCATTCACTTTGTTAAATTAATCCCTTTTGTCTGCAGATGTTGCAATAGTCAGTACACTGTCAGATATGAATGATTCCACTTTAACTCGTGCTGTTTTTTCAGCAGTATTACTAACGATGTTGCTCAGCGCTTGCAGTGATGGGAACAAAGTGTCTTCATCAACTGCGCAATCTGTCAATGTCAATGAGCTGTCACCGGGTGCAACAGACAACGCTGAATTAACAACGGGGGATTCTCCTGAGGCTCAGGTTGAGTTTCCTGATTGGCTCACCTATCAAGATGCTAATGTTCGATTCAGACATCCTCCGTCACTGGAAGTAGAAACATCTGCTGACGGTGAATCTGTTCAATTCCTTAATCCAGTGCCGAATGAGCTTGGTGGGAATGATAACTGCGGTTTACTTGTTTTATCTCAGCTCGATGCCACACTGGCAGAGCAGGCGCTTGTCGCTGAGGCAGCGCTTTATAAAACAACACCTGCACCTCAAACAGAGTTTCTGGAAGTTAACGGTGAGCCAGCGGCAAGAATCAGCGGAAATCTTGATCTTGATTCCGAGTTCGACATTCATGGCAGAACTCAGGTAATGCACCGGCAGAATTTTACTTATTTACTTATGTGTGTTGGATTTACTACCGATGTGGTTGATGGCATGTTCGATTCTGTCTTATTGCTGAATTAAGTTTTACTTAAAACCACTTTCATGTGCCAAGAGCTAATCGTGTTTTGGCAAATTCACCACACACCTCTCTGACCAGAGTGGGTGCCAGATATCCAGGCAATTCTTGTGTCAGCTCTAACGCCAACCGCTTTGCCTGCTCATCGCTGACTTGAAAATGGGATGTTCCGGTAACGGCATCAGTTGCATGCAGGTAGTAAGGCAAAACTCCAGCATCGTATAGCTTTTCACTGAGCTCACTGAGTATGCCAACGCTGTTATTTATGCCGTTGAGCAAAACACTTTGGTTCAATAAAGTAACCCGACTGTTAGCAAGCGCTTGCAGATAATGTTTGACGAGGCTGTCAATTTCATTTGGGTGGTTGGCATGCAATACCACAGCAACATGACATCGTGAGCTTATTAACCTTGCACAGAATTCATCAGTCAGTCGCTGTGGTACAGCCACAGGGAACCTTGTGTGGATGCGAAGTTGTTTAATATGTTGAATAGATTCTATTTCATCTAATAGTTGGCCAAGCAGGCGATCATTAAGTAACAGTGGTTCTCCGCCGCTTAGTATGACTTCTTTAATACTGGTATCGCCACGAATGTAGTCCAGTGCTTGTCCCCATGTGTTTGGTGTTAACCGATTTTCGTTATAAGGAAAATGTCGTCGGAAGCAATACCGACAATTAATTGGACAACTCACGGCAGCCGTTAACAGGACTCGTCCCCGGTATTTATGGACTAGTCCCGGACACACGTTATAAGCTTGCTCGTTTAGCGGATCTTTACTTAATCCGGGTGCATCAGTGTGTTCATGGGTTCGCGGCAATATTTGTAACAGCAAAGGATCGTTCAAGTCTTTTTGACGCATGCGTGAGACGAAAGTTAGCGGAACACGAAGTTTGAAATCATTCGCGGCAACTCTTTTTGATAATTCGGCCAAATCGAGACTGAGCAGTGAGGCGAGAGTGTCAATGTCCTCTACCGTGTTCGCAGTAACCTTTTGCCATGACCATTGGCTGGACTGTTGTAAAAGCTCAGCGCCTTGTTTCCGGCGGCTGTCATTCAACACAGTATGTTTGGCTACAACAGGATTTGACAACGTGGCACTCACGCATCACCACTGGGCTTTTTCTTACGACGTGACGTGCGTGTACCTCTACCGCTGGCCGAACCACCGGCAACCGATAAGTCGCCTTCGAGTTGGGCGCGTGCGCCCTGGGTCACTTCACCGAGCTCATTAGTAATTTGTTCTAAAGTAGGGTCTGGACCAGGAGTCCATTGATCAATTGCATCGCGCATGGCCTTGACATGCTGCGGAGATGTGCCGCAGCAACCACCGATGATGGTCGCGCCGGCGTTTGCCGCCATGGTGGCGTAGAGCGCCATCAGTTCCGGTGTACCGTTATAGACGATTTCACCGTCAATATATTCAGGAATACCGCAGTTGGCCTTAGCCACCAATGCCGGGTTAACACCAAGAGAGTTTTTTGCCGTGGATAGATTTTTGATTGCCGCCACGACTTCACTGGCACCGATACCGCAGTTGGTGCCCACAGCGGTAATGGGCGTACCCAGATTGTTACTGATGTTAATCGTGTCAGCGGCAGTCAGGCCCATCATGGTCCGGCCGTTGGTGTCGATACTAACGGTAAACACGACAGGTAACCCTACCGAAGATACACCGCGCACAGCCGCTTCAATCTCTTCTGTTGATGATATTGTCTCAATCCACATTATATCTGCACCGCCAGCTTTGAGCGCCAGAGCCTGTTCATTGAAAGCTGCCGCGGCATCGTCAACAGATACTGGGCCGTTGGGTGCCAATATTTCGCCAGTGGGTCCGATTGAACCGGCTACAAGTACATTTCTTGACGCTTTGTCACTGACTTTTCGGGCAATTTCAGCCGCATTGGTGTTTAACTCGGCGACCCGATGGCCCGCGTTGTGCAGCGCTAGACGGTAGTGAGTTCCTCCGAAAGAATTGGTCAAAATGATATCCGAACCGGCATCCACAAACGACTGGTGTAATTTGGTTATCCGATCAGGATGGTCGGTGTTCCACAACTCTGGAGAGTCTCCTGTTTCGAGCCCCATTGAGAATAAGTTGGTGCCTGTAGCGCCGTCTGCCAGCAGAATTTTGGATTCTTTCAAACGATCGCTGAGTTTGTTGATCATAAGTGGGATGTGCCTTCTTGAATAAATCGGTTGAAGCGCCGAATTTGACCTTGTCGATCGTTAGCGATAACGACGCTTTTGCCGCCATGGCGGATGAGTGGCGCGCGCTATCGGCTCAAGCATCTGCATGCTTTTTCATGAGCTGGGAGTGGCATTATACGTGGTGGCAGGTCTACTCTGCATCCCGTGACCGACTATATATCGTCCGTTTTACCCTTGGTGACAAGCTGATTGGTTTACTGCCCATGTATGCGAACCGCTGTGGACTCACGGCCAGACGTACGATGCTGTTCCTGGGTACCGGCGAGGCCCGCAATGACGAGGTGGCAACGGAATATCTGGATGTCATCGCTCATCCTGATCATGCTGATGCGGTTGCCAATGCAGCGCTTGACTGGCTGGCAGGCTGTAAAAACCAAGGCGGCGCTGAACTGCGTTTTATGCTTGACGACGCACTATTGGTTAAGGCTTATCGTGCGCGGAGCGATCTATTTCTGGAAGAGCGCAATGTCGGTTTTCGCTATCGAGTTGACCTGTCTGATGATGAATCAACACATCTGGAAAATATCAGTAAGAGCCGATTGAAGCGCATTGAGCGCAGTCGACGCGCACTGATAAAAGCGGGTGGTCTGAAACAGGAATCGGTTGACTCGCCGGCCAATCTGGAATTTGCATTCAAGCGGCTTGCCGAACTAAATCACGAGCGACAGGCAAATAAAGGCCGAAAAAGTGTATTCGCTTCTGCCAAGTTCGGAAAGTTCCATCACCAGCTTGTTGAAAGAGTTTTTGAGATAGACGCCGTAGACATACATCAGTTCACGCTTGAGAGTAAATTACTCGCCGTAGTGTATTGTTTCTACGATAAACAGAATTGCTACTATTACCAGAGCGGATTTTCCAAACGCGCAGCAAATCGATATATGCCGCTTACCTTTGCCCATTTGGCTGAAATTGAGCGTAACCGCGGACTAAAGCGTGATTATTACGATTTGATGCGGGCAGAACCGCCCAGTTACAAAGAAGACTTCGGTTGCGAAACAACACCGATGGTCTCCACCTATATTTTTTACACACAATGGCGTCTGAACAATTTCAATTTTCGTAGATCATTGCGAAGAAACCTTGTTGCCGGCTTGGGCCGGTTGGGTGTAAAACGACGCTAAGTGCTTCGATGCGCTACTATGCGCGGTTGAGCAGCTAAGATTAACATCGGGAAATAACATGGTATTCGGTATTGGCCGTCCACCTGAACCAAATAAGATAGATACGATTGCCGTTCCCGGAACGGTTGGTTGTATGGGTCTGGTTGCGTGCCCGGGTGTCCGTGTACACCAAACCACTGGTGTTTCCCGTAAGCACATGATTGCTGATATAGCTGCCCTGAAAGATTGGGGTGTGAACGGTGTTGTATCGTTAATCGAGTCGCACGAATTTAAGATGAATAACGTTGAGGAGCTCCCCGACCTGCTGGCCGAAGCAGGTATCTGGATGTTGCATTTGCCCATTATCGACATGGAAATTCCGAGTCAGGAATTCGAAGACGAATGGGCCGTACAAGGAGAACGCATCAGACATGCGCTGCGCATTGGTGAGCGGGTTGCGCTGCACTGCTATGCAGGTCTGGGGCGTACAGGAATGATCGGCGCGCGATTGCTGGTAGAAATGGGTATGGAAAACGAGGAAGCTATCCTGGCCGTTCGTGAGCCCAATAAAAGACGTATCCAGACCAAGCGTCAGGCAATGTTTGTTCGCCAGATTCAATCCTTACTGTAAGCCGCAACACCTGGACGAGGATTGTGCGCTAACGCATACATTTTAGTCTCATCTGCGCTAATCCACTCTGTGCGGGGCGTTTGGTATTAGATAGCTGTCGGATGCTGAAACTCGCTCGTAGCCAGAACTAGGCACACTGATACGCAGTACTACTCTCGGAATTAACTAATGACAGATGCCCCCAGAAGAAGACGTGGCGGTGGACGCGCTGCAAAGCGTGCTGCCCGTGAAAATGCGGTATCTGTATCTGCACCCTATATAACCAGAAAAATTCCTGTTTTCGATGTTCTGGGTGAAGAAGGCTTGAGCCTTATCGAGGAGAATGCAGAAACGATCCTCTCTGAAATCGGTATCGACTTTCGCGATGATCCCGAAGCCCTGCAAATGTGGCGAGATGCTGGTGCCGACGTGCAGGAAGAACGTGTTCGATTCCCGCATGGTATGTGTCGCAAGATCATTATGGATTCTGCACCGCAGCAATTTGTGCAACACGCTCGCAATCCGGCAAAGAACGTCATTATCGGAGGCGACAATGTTGTCATGGTGCCGGCCTATGGTCCTCCGTTTGTCAGTGATCTTGACAAAGGACGGCGCTATGCCACCATCGAAGATTTTACTAACTTTGTCAAACTTGCTTACATGAGTCCGCACTTGCATCACTCGGGCGGAACGGTTTGCGAGCCTGTTGACTTGCCTGTTAACAAACGCCATTTCGACATGGTGTATACGCATATGCGTTACAGCGACAAGCCGTTTATGGGATCGGTGACCGCGCCAGAGCGTGCGCAGGACACCGTCGACATGGCGAAAATATTATTTGGCGACAACTTCTATGACGCTGATACGGGCGTGGAAAAAACGGTCGTGATTAACCTGATCAACGCCAACTCTCCAATGACATTTGACGAAACCATGCTTGGTGCCGCAAAGGTTTATGCACGGGCAAATCAGGCAACTGTCATTTCACCGTTTATACTGGCCGGCGCAATGTCGCCCGTGACGGTTGCCGGCACGGCTGCTCAAATTCTGGCTGAAGCCATGGCAGGAATGGCCTTTGTGCAACTGGTACGACCAGGTGCACCGGTCGTGTTTGGCACTTTTGCAAGCTCGGTTTCAATGCAATCCGGTGCACCTACTTTTGGTACACCCGAACCCAGTCTGGTTATGTACATAGCGGCCGCTTTGGCAAGACGACTAAAAGTGCCGTTTCGTAGTGGAGGTGGGTTGTGTGCATCGAAATTGCCTGATGCGCAAGCCGCGTTTGAGGCGGCTAATACGCTACAAACGGCCGCATTGGCTGGCGTCAATTTCATGCTTCATACGGCTGGCTGGCTCGAAGGTGGGTTAGTCATGAGTTATGAAAAATTTGTCATGGATGCCGATCAGGCAGGCATGCTAGGTGTTTTTCTTGGTGGTGTTGATCTGTCAGAAAGTGGTCAGGCGCTCGATGCTTTGCGTGAAGTTGGGCCTGGCAAACATTTTCTTGGTTGTGCACACACGCAGGCTAATTTTGAGTCGGCTTTTTATCGTTCCAGCATTGCCGATAACAATAGTTACGAGCAGTGGGAGTCAGAAGGCGCTAAGGATGCGGCACAGCGCGCAAATGCGCGTTGGAAAGCTGACTTAGAAAGCTATGTGGCTCCATCAATTGATGAATCTATTGACCAAGCGCTGTTACAATACATGCAGGAAAGAAAGGCGTCGTTTCCAGACGCGAATTATTAGGCAGCACTCGCTTATCAGTTGCGGGTGTTTATGGGTTTACCCGCCACGAGTAAGAAGATCTGCCTATGATTGGTAAAGCGAACGCGACCGCTCACATTGGTTTTTATCTGGTACCCCAGTTTTCGATGATCGCTTTTTCCAGCGCTCTCGAACCACTGCGCATGGCCAATCAGTTAACGGCGACAGAGCACTATACGTGGAGCCTGATCAGTACTGATGGTGAACCTGTCCAGTGCAGTAACGGTATTAGTATTGCCGCTGATCTTGCTGCAGGTAATCGTGAACGCTTCGACGCAGTTTTCGTTTGCAGTGGCGTTAATATTCACCGTATAAACGATGAGCCGGGTTTGCTGTGGTTAAAGCAGCTCGATAAATCAGGGACTGTTCTTGGTGCAGTTTGCACCGGTACTTATTTGTTGGCTAAAGCCGATTTACTAACCGATAGGCGCTGTACTATTCATTGGGAAAATCCCGCCAGTACCCGCGAGCAGTTTCCACATCTGGTTATATCTCCCGAGCTTTTCGAAATAGACAAAGATCGCTATACCTGTGCTGGTGGCACCGCTCCACTGGATATGTTGTTATGTGAAATTCGTAACAGGCATGGGGCGGATTTGGCCACACGCATATCCGAGCAATACATGTGCGAGAGAATTCGAGATCAGAATGATCGTCAGCGTGTTCCGTTAACCCAACGCATAGGTGCGAGCCAACCCAAGCTGGCTGAAGCTGTGTCATTAATGGAAGCTAATATAGAAGAACCGATGACGCTGGACGAACTGTCACATCACGTTGGCTTGTCGCGTCGACAGTTAGAGAGATTATTTCAGCGTTATTTGCAGTGCGTACCAACGCGTTACTATCTGGAATTGCGGCTTGAGCGTGCGCGGCAGTTATTGCTGCAAACCAGTATGCCTATTGTCGATATAGCGCTGGCCTGTGGTTTTATTTCTGCACCACACTTTTCCAAATGTTACCGCGACACGTTTTCCATTCCGCCGCGCGATGAACGACGCCGTGCGGCGGGCTTGCTGGAGGACAGTACCGTGACCAAAGCAACACGCGCAAGCTAGCACTTGGCGCTGATCGCTTAAATCAGGCTAAGCAGGCCAAGTTCATAAACGATCAGACCGCAATACATACCCAGCGCTGCCGCCAGTATCGAGCGCGCTCGGAATCGACCGAATACCAGCACGTTACCAGTGGCAACGAGCATTACCGCCGGGATAGCTGTTAGTAACATTTTCACACCGACAAAAGCAAAGATGCTGTGTTGCAGCAACCAGTTCATGAACGGATTAACTTCCGTTCCGCCATGCGAAATCAGTGTGAGCGTGAATACCGAATCCATCACCGACAGAATCATAAGACCAATCGCCAGAAACGCCAGCCCGCTTTCAAACCGGTCAAGCACAGGGAAGCGACGATCAGCAGAGCGGCGACCATTAAATCGACGTGGCGAAAACAGACATTGAGTAAGCGTGCGCATGCTGTATTCGCGTCGTTCTTCGATTTCCCGACGATTGATGCCATCCCAGGGTGCAGGTGTGTTTGCACCACGCATTAATGGCCGCTGGGCGGGGTAGGTTCCGTTGTTTGTGTTTGTATTCATGACGACGAGTTTAACCGCTATGCAGGCTTTGACTTGTTTTACATGGTTGCAGTGTGTGCAATGTCTGTTGTCGTATATCCAGATTGTTAACCAGATCGATTAGCGCTTAAAAAATTCTTATTGGTTCACAGTTGAACGCTAAAAGCGGCATTCGTGACGCGTGTAACAACTATGACTGTTCATTGTGACGATTTTTGCTAGCCTTAGAGGTATCAGGCTAATTTTGTCGAATTGAGCCAATTGCAACTTACTATATCGGGGCAGTAAATGATTAAGGCACTAAGTGGTTCATCACCGGCAGTTTTGGCTGGCCGTATGTTAGTTGCCGCGATCATCGTGTTTGCGTCTTATAACCCGACTGGAAAGTCGATTTTTCACTGGGTCAAAGGCAGTATCGATGGTGATATGCCTGATGCCTGGGTGGTGTTGGGCGCTATTGTGGCGATCCTGATTAACGTGGTGCTGTTCATTGCTGCATGGAAGGCGCTCGGGAAAATCGGCTCTGTCATTGTACTGATTTTGTTTGCGGCGTTAGTTTATCTGTCGTTGCAGGAAGGCTGGGCTTCACTTGACAACAATTCATCGCTGCAGTGGCTGGCCTTGATTCTCTACAGCGTGTTTCTTGGTATCGGACTATCCGGCGCAATTTTATGGCGCAGGGCAACTGGCCAGTATGTTACCGATGAATTGGATGATGTGAGTTGATTAGCTAACAGGCACTAGCTGGAACGTCGTTTGCGTCTTCGTGCGCTGCGTCCGCGCTGCACGCCGGCGGCATCACTTTGCGATACGGTCGGCTCCGGCAGTTTTACAACCTTTGCTAACTCGCTGAACACCGCGCTTTTGTGTGGAAAAGCCATCGCTTCCACGAAGTGTTCCTGGAATTTAGGTTCAACGGCCGTTTCGATTTTCTCTACGCCCCGA
>Ga0114956_1000829_pt1 | contig 23567 bp, 20 predicted proteins | sample MaitaG_FD_87304 | JGI IMG/M metagenome (GOLD analysis project Ga0114956, IMG submission 87304) | Marine algal microbial communities from Maine, USA - Maine_Asex2 metaG | ecosystem: Host-associated > Algae > Red algae > Unclassified | place: Maine, USA | collected 2015-01-05
ATGTTTGGGTCTAAAGTAAGTGCCATTGGGCGATAGCCCCTGTTTTGCGATGACCAAACCGAGGCTAACGCCTAAACGGCTCACTTAATCAACAAGCCTTTAGCCACGGTTCCTTTGCACAGCGAAACCGTGGCGAACGCCAAAACGGCTCATAAATACTTGCGTTTTTCAAATGAAAATCTCTTCACGGCGTTGCCGCACTCCGCTCGGTGAGCTTGGAGTGACTAAACAAAAAAAGCAGTCCATTAAAACATGGACTGCTTTTCGATTTCGAATTGTTCGCCCCAAAAAACTAAGCGTTAGCTTTGGCTTTTTTGATTGCGGCCTGCAATCGAGACTTGCCTCGGCTGGCTTTGTTCTTGTGGATGATGCCTTTGGCACCGGCGCGATCAAGCTTACGAGAGGCGTCGCGGTACTCAAGTTCAGCCTTTTCCAAGTCGCCAGCGGCAACCGCCGCCAAGACAGACTTGATCTGTGTTTTCATGGCCGATTTGGTGGCCTTGTTTCGTTCTTGGCGGACTTCGTTTTGGCGAAGTCGCTTACTTGCACTGCGTGTATTTGGCATAATTCTCTGGAAATATATGTACTTGGTTCTTTTGATTAATTTTGGACCCGATAATATCTCAATAACCCTCGATCTTGTCCACTGGTATTCTCGGCATTTTCTAGGGTATCTGCTCGCAAATGTTCTCTCAAACGCTGCAAAACGTCAGCCGGTCAGGTTAAAAAATTAGTTTTCACGACGACTCTCCTTATTTTAGCGGCAATTCCCAACATGAACCTGCCCAATGAAGCAGCTCCGCATAGATCTCCACTGGCCGGTCAAACGGTACTGATCACCCGCGCCGCCCATCAAAGCGCTGCCTTTGCAGAGCAAGTCACTCGACGTGGCGGCACTGCTTTATTTCAGCCAGCCATTGAAATCTTGGGTCCCATAAATTGGACGATGGCCGATAGCCTGATTAAGAATTTGGCGGAATACGCGCGGCTGGTGTTCGTCAGCAGCAATGCGGTCAGATTTTTCCTTGACCGAGTCATTCACCAACAGCAGATGGAGACGCTGATGCGGGTGGCGCCTGAAATCGTCGCGATCGGAACGGCAACCCAAGCAACGATCGAAGAGTACGGCTTGACCGTGGCGGCGGTCCCCGAGAATTCTAACAGCCAATCCTTGGCCAAAATGTTGATCAAGAACCGCGTTAGTTCCAACACGGCAATCTTTCGTGCTGACCGAGGCAGTGACGTGCTGAGCGATCGGTTGGCCGACGCACGCATTGACTTCGAAGAAGTTGCCATCTACCGCAGCCAAGACGTGCTCCAACCTGAACCGGCTGTGTTTGATGAAATGGCGGGATCGAAAATTGATTGGACGACCATCACTAGTTCCGCGATTGGAAATTCGGTTGCCAATCAGTTCGGCGACGCATTGCACCAGACGAAAATCGCAACAATCAGCCCGACGACGACCGACGCGATGCAAAGGCTGGGTTTTACTGTGGTGGCCGAAGCCAGCCAATATGATCTCGATGGGATGATCGCCGCGATGGAAACATTTTTAAAGGATCGCCAATGAACTTTGGAGTTGAGAACCAATATTGAACGCATCCCCATTTTTCGACCGGAGCCGTTTCTTTGCGCGCGTTGACGCCTTGGGCCACCCTGCCCTGTTGCAATGGACGAAGCAATTACGCGCGATCTGCGATGAACGTTTTGGCTCCAACAGTGATGCGCTATTTGCGTCTTGGAAGGAAATTCTGAATCAACTGCCGGTGTTGACGGACTGTTCACTGGACGCCAGCGGTGATGTGATCAAGGTCTGCGGTGATCACCCCAACCCAATGGATGGTGTGAGGGAAAGTTTGCTACGGCTGAATCCTTGGCGTGTCGGACCTTACCAGTTGGCCGGTGTCGACGTGGATGCCGAATGGCGGTCTGACATGAAATGGAACAGAATCGCCTCAATGGTTTACTTCGATGGAGCAAAAGTTCTGGATGTCGGCTGCAATAATGGCTACTTTGGATTCAAAGCCCTAGCCGCAGGAGCCCAATGGGTGATGGGCGTTGATCCCTTTCTTCTCTACAACGTCCAGCATGAAGTCTTCGCTCGCTATTTGGACGATTGCTCTGCTTTTGGTGTGATGCCGATCGCGGGCGCTGAGATTCCTGAGGGACTCAAAGTGTTTGATGTGGCGCTTTCGATGGGGGTTCTGTACCACCGCAAGAATCCGATCGGTCATCTGGAGATGCTGCACGGGACTTTGCGAAAACGAGGTCAGTTGATTCTCGAGACGATGGCGATTGATTCAGACAGCGCCGACGTGATTGTGCCTGAGGATAAATTCGCCAAGATGCGAGGCATTTGGTTCATGCCGACGGTGGGCATGTTAAAACGGTGGTTGCAGCGGACGGGTTTTGAGGACGTTAGGATCATCGACGTTTCGGTGACTGATGCCAGCGAACAGCGTAGGACCGATTTTATGCCATTTGAGTCGCTGACCGATTTTCTGGACCCGCAAAATGCACGGTTGACGATCGAGGGCTATCCGGCGGCCGCACGGGTGGTGATTTCAGCGGTCCGAGGGCACTGAAATCGGAACTTTATGGAGGACGTCTTGTTTAAAAGGAAGGCGAAATAGCGGTTTTAGAGTTTCAGGTCGCCAAAATTTCCGTTTCGCGTGAATAGATATAACGAGTGACTATTATTAAAGGCGGCTGGAAACGATGGACGATTTTAGCAACAACAACGGTCTGCTCGGTAATCTCAATCAGCCGACTCTACTTATTAAGAAGCCGAACATGCGACAATGGTTTAATCTGCGGGCGAATCGTTTAGAGCACCGGCCCAACCGCGCCGGGATCTCAAGGTCGGCGACGATCGTCTCTTTAATCATCCTTCTGATTGTCGGCATCGGCATTTATTCTTGGCTGAATTCTGGAGACGCAGGACCAACCTTTGCCCCCATTACCACAAAAGTGACGCAGGGAGAATTCGTAGCCAAGGTTCTTGATCAAGGCGAAATCGAAAGTAGTGATAACGTCGAAATTCGGTGCGAGGTTAAAGCCCGCAATGGTCAGATCAGCGTGCTCGAAGCTGCCACCGAAGGAATTCAAGTCAAACCTGGCGATTTTCTGGTGCAGCTTGATTCTGCCTCGTTCGACAAAGAACTTGAGGCCCAAAATATTTCGATCGCATCAGCCAAAACATCCGTCATCAAAGCTGAAACGACTTTAGAAACAGCCAAGGCCTCCAAGCGTGAGTACGAAGAGGGTGTGTTCGTCGAAGCCCTCCAAACCATCGAAAATGAAATCTTCGACGCAAAATCTCAGATCTCAACTGCAAAGCAGGAACTCGAACAGTCCATCGCAGTAATGGAGCACAGCGAAAAACTTCACAGCCGAGGATTCATTACGCAGCGGCAATTGAACGCCGACGAATTCGCTGTCGAAAAAGCCAAAATCGCGATTCAAAAAGCGGAGAATCTTCTCTCATTGGCCAATCAGAAAAAGAAAGTGCTGGTCGAGGTCACGCAGGAGAAAGAGCTGACCCAATTAGACGCCGAGATCCGTGCTGCGAAAGTTGATCTCGATAGTCAGCAACAATCGTTTGATGTTGAAAAGCAAAAGTTGTTCGACATCAACGAGGCGATCGCTAAATGTCGCATCGTCGCGCCGCCGGGAGTACAAGGTCAATTGGTTTACGCGAAGGAGTCACGAGGACGTGGCGAGGAGTGGGTGCTGGAGGAAGGGGCAAGTGTGCGTGAGAATCAAGTCTTAGTACGTGTGCCTGACCCAAAGAAGATGCAGGTAAAAGCTCTCATTAACGAACAGAGCATCACACAAATTGAGCCCAACATGCCGGCGATCGTACAGGTTGACGCGCTTAACGATATCACCCTCCAAGGGATCGTCGTGAAGGTAAACCAATACGCCGAATCCAAGGGGTGGTTTGGTTCCAATGTTCGCAAGTACGCCGTTTACATTCGCATTCTTGATCCGCCGCTGAGTCTGAAACCTGGCATGAACGCTTCGGTTTCAATTCAAGCGCGGTTTCAAAAAGACGCGTTGCTCGCGCCGCTGCAAACGGTCTACAGCGTTCAGGATCGCAGCTTCTGCTTGGTAAGAAACGGCGATAGCTACGAAACAAGAGAGGTCGTCATCGATGGTGACAATTCCAAAATGGTGTTGTTCAAGGATGGCGTCAAGGTCGGCGATGAACTGGTGATGAATCCTGGTTCCTACAAAGATCGGATGGAGCTGCCGGAGGTTTTAGCGGATCAGAGTATCGAACTGCCGGACAATGTAACGCTGGTGAAGACCGAGCAAAAGGTGAGAGGCGAAGGTAGTGGACGACCCGGCGGGCCCGGTGGGTCAGGGCACCCCCAAGGCGGCGCCAAAGGTAGCTCGGGTGAAGGCGGCGGACGCCCCGGCGGCGGCGGTGGTGGTGGAGGAAGGTCAGCCAGTGGCATGGTCGATGGGATGATGAAAAAATACGACACCAACAGCGATGGCTCGATCGACGCGACCGAAATGGCCAGCCTCGAAGGTCGCGCGAAGACCTTCATCGGCGATGCCGACGCTGATTCCAACGGAACTGTCACCAAGGCTGAACTGACAACATCCGCGACCAAAATGATGTCGAAATGGGGTGGCGGTGGTGGAGGTGGAGGTGGAGGTGGTGGCAGACCTGCTGCGGGTGCGGAGAGATCTTCTGGGAGCCAGCCTTGAACGAGCCGATCAAATTGGCGGCCAGTCTCCGTGACTTGCAAAAACATTACGTGCTCAAAAGTGAAACCGTCAAAGCGCTGCGCGGGATTTCCTTCGACATTCCCGAGGGCGATTACGTTGCAATTATGGGGCCCTCGGGGTCCGGTAAGAGCACGTTGCTTAACCTGTTGGGATGTCTTGATCGACCCACGCATGGCAGTTACTTTTTGGGCAACGATGACGTCGCGAAAATGACTGACGATCAATTGTCTGAGGTGCGGGCGTCACGGTTGGGGTTTGTGTTTCAGTCTTACAACTTGATCGCACAGCTGAGCGTCGTGGAGAATATCGAGGTTCCGCTGTATTACATGGGGCAGTTGAATTCGGAATCTCGTGCCCGCAGTACACGTTTGGCAACGATGGTTGGATTGGGCGAACGGCTGGGCCACCGGCCGACTCAGTTGTCCGGTGGTCAGCAACAACGAGTGGCGATCGCGCGGTCGTTGGTCAACGATCCTTATTTTATTCTGGCTGACGAAGCGACCGGAAATCTTGATTCGGTAACGACCGAAGAGATCCTGGCATTGTTCCAACGACTCAACGACGAAGGCCGCACGATCATCATGGTCACGCATGAAGATGAGGTCAGCAAACACGCCAAACGAGTCATCTGGTTGAAAGACGGCGAACTTCAGTCCGACCAACCGGTAGAAGACAGGGCCGTTTACTCCGCTGAACGTATCCAAGAGATCTCACAGAACGCGGAGGTGAGAACTTAACGGTGTGGAACGTTTTCTCTTGAGTTAACGCTCCACGCAAAAGTTCCAAAGGGATGCGATTATTTCGAACCTTTAAGCTAGGACTCAAAAGTCTCCTGCTCCACCCGATGCGATCTGCATTGACGGTGCTGGGCATCTTTATAGGCGTCGCGAGCGTGATTTGGCTGCTGGCGATTGGCGAAGGGATCAGCCGAGAAGCTCAACGTCAAATCGAAGACCTTGGAGCGGAGAACATCATCGTGCGGTCGGTCAAACCGCCGGACGGTTCGGGCGCCAGTGGTCAGGTGGATGATTTCGGCGTGCGTCGGTCTGAGGCAGAGTTGATTTTGGCGACGGTTCCCACCGTTGAGCGTGTGGTGCCCATTCGCGAGCTGTACCAGAACTTTATTTACAACGGTAACCCCAATGCGAAACCGGTCGACGGACGGTTGGTGGGATGCACGCCCGAGTATGCCGCGATTACTCGTTTAGAGGTCGCCCGTGGTCACTTTATTACGCATCGCGAGGTGGAAGCAAAACGTTCGGTCTGTGTTATTTCCGCCGTTTTGGCGGACCGCTTGTTTCCTTCTGAGGATCCAATCAACAAGCAAATGTTTCTGCCGGAGAAATTAGAATACTTCAGCATCGTGGGCGTCCTGAAGAAGCGCAACGCTACCGCAGCGATCGGCGGTTCATTATCGGCTCAGGATTTCTCGTTGGACGTTTACATACCCATCAGCACCATGTTTCAGCGGATGGGCGATCGAGAAGTAAAACGTACCGGTGCGTCGTTTTCGATTACCAGTTTCGAACTTTCTCAGATCACCATCCAGGTCGGAGAGATCAAGGATGTGCCTCGGACGGCAGAGCTGATTGAGGCGACGCTGATGGCCAATGATGCCAATCGCCAAGACATCGCTGTGGTGGTTCCGTATGAACTGTTGGAACAGGCAAAGACGACGCGGTTGATGTTTATGATGTTCATGGGGCTGATTGCCGCGATCTCTTTGATCGTTGGAGGCATTGGGATTATGAATATCATGTTAGCGACCGTAACCGAGCGGACGCGCGAGATCGGTATCCGCCGCGCTCTTGGTGGGAAGCGTTCGGACATCACACAGCAATTTTTGGTGGAAACAATTTCGCTTTCGGTAGTCGGAGGACTGACGGGTGTGCTGGGCGGGCTTTTGTGTCCGCTGATCGTGTACTACACGCGTCTTAGTGTTCAACAATTCGCGCCTGATTTCTATGCAAATCTTCCTGAGGTGGCCAAAGTGATGAGCCCCGAGATTGTGCCGGCGTCGATTCCCATCGCGTTTTTCATCTCGGTCATTGTGGGTGTCATCTTTGGAATCTACCCAGCGATCAGAGCGGCACAGATGGATCCGATCGACGCGCTACGGCACGAGTAAATTTGGCGAAAAGTTGCTCAAAGCTACGCAAAGTTGCTCAAAGGTCTCCGTGCTGAGCGGGCGTTTTGATATTTAGTTTGATGTTGCGAAGTGATGATCAGCGGCAGGTCGATAGCCTCCGCTTGTGGTTAACAACCGAACGCAATCAAGTGGCAGCTGAATAAATCCAACAAGCCCGCCCGTCCCGCGCACGGCCTTGGCGTTTTACCGTTTTTGATTCCAATTGAGCGCCAATTCGACTTAACGCCACCGGGGCCAAAGGACCTGCGGCGACTTATCGCTGATAAACTGCTGTGGGAATTTCGGGCGTTGCGCCGTTTTGTGAACATACAAACGCAGCGACGCGGCAGGCGTTTTCGTTTGCGGTCGCGAGGTCGTGCCCCTGCAGCAGGTCCCAAACCAGCGTTGCAGCGAAGGAGTCCCCTGCCCCGACAGTATCAAGGACCGTCGCGGATACACCAGGAAATTGATTGACCTCGTCGTGACGTACCAACGTCGCGCCCTCACCACCTTGGGTGTAAGCAATCAGGTTCAGCTCAAACCGCTGAGCCAGTTGCTTAAGCTGCTCTTGGACGCCGCCACGCAGATCAAATTGCTTCGCCAACACCGGAAGTTCTTCGTCGCTCAGCTTCAGCATGTTTGCCAATTCCAGCGACTGTTGATAGACCGATTCGTCTTCCATCGTCGGACGCAGGTTAATATCTAACATCCGTCGGCACTTAGGTTTGGTCGCTGCAATAAACTTTTGGATCGTTTCTCTTGAAACACTTGATCGTTGGGCCAACGTGCCAAAACATACCGCGTCGGCAATTTCTGCAACTTTGGCCGTTTGATCGTTCCAGCGAATATCGTCCCAAGCCGCTGGATGAGCGATCTCGTATTCGGGCGATCCATCCTGCAACGTAACCATTACTTTTCCCGTCGGTTGTGTTGAGGTTTGGATTGCTGAGGATGCGAGTCCATTCTGCTGGAGACGCTGCACCGTTTCGTTTGCTAATTGATCATCACCGACGGCACTGATCAGTGTGACGTTGGCAGCAGAGCCGGCAAGATTATTGAGGTGAAGGGCGAAATTTGCAGGCGCTCCACCGAGGCGTTGTTGATCAGGGAAAACATCCCAAAGGACCTCGCCGATAGCGGCGACTTGAAATGGCAGTGACATTGAGAACTCACGAAAAATATATTTTTCATCATGGTAGATGATTGTGTGATTCTTATCACTGCCTGAGGTTAAAAGTTTAGCGACATCCCAAAAAAAAGCGGCTGACCCAAGGTCAACCGCCATCATTTGTGTCTGAGAATTTCGCGTTGCTAGGTCATGAGATCAAACGAATCGAGTGATTTTGCGTTATGACTTAGCACTGGGTCGCTTAGGTGGCTTTCTTAACGAGCCCGATAATCAACAGCAACAACACAGCACCAATGGTACCTGAGAGAATTTCATTGACGTAGGGGACGGGGATTAAATTCAAAGAACCGAAGAGGAACGAGAACAAAAACGCGCCGACGATTCCGATGATGATGTTCGGCACCAAACCCATGCTGCGACCTTTAAGGATCTGACCGGCCAGGAATCCAGCGATCGCACCGATAACCACGGCGACTAAAATTCCAATCCAGTTGATACCAGCGGCTTGTGCAAGAAACATGATTTCCATTTTTATACTCCAATAAAAAAAATCGCGATTCAGACTGAGGGAAATTGCTAGTCGAATCGAAGAGGGACAAAGTAACAAACGACTTTGCCTAAAACATAGGGGCTGATTCCATTCTTGAACTCTGACTCATTCAGAAAAGATGTAGAAGTTAGATTTTCAGATGGAGTTGTTTTTTTCTTGTGGAAAACGTGGTTTTACGGGGCTTAAACTACAAATTTGCGTTGGCGTACCGCTGAGTTTTTTTACTCGACACTCACATTAAGTTCATTCTAATTCCGTTTAAACGTTCTATCAGGCATCTGCCCAAAGCCCCCAATCGTCAAAACACTGGTGGTTTAAGACGCTCGGATGACTTCTTACCGCACGTCGGCGATGGAAATCATCTGTTTGTGGGTGCGGCGCATGGCAGGTAAAAAACCGGCTCTACGTCGAGCAGGTTTTTTACCCGCTTTGAACGCTTTTGTGAAATTACAATTTAGGAATGAAAATCCCTGACCCTGTGTTTATTAAGAACTTTAAATTCAAAGCCAATACAGTTGTTGAGAATACCATCTACGGGTAAATACTCTTCTGCCACTCGCCAAGGACTGCAATCGTTTAAGTACCTCGCCGCGTTGCGCTGCGTCGGTTTACGGTTGTGAAGCAGGCACCGCCGGTCTCAATGCGTTGTCCGCCGAAATCCCACACTTGTTAAGCAGCGGTAGTAGTTTCTTACTCAACAAATCACGATTCTGATCCACGAAGTTTTGCACCGATGCGGCGGATACGGATGTCTGCTGTTTCTCAAAAACATAGTCGAGTTGGACTTTGCCGTTCTGATCGCAGCGTAAATTTAACACCGTTTCTCCATTTTTCCAGAAGACGAAGATGGAAAAACCGGTTTTGGGGTGTTCGCTGAGCAGGTAAAACATATCCTCAACTTCATCTTCAAAAAGAAATTTGAAGTACGCGCGTTTCTTTCGAACATCTTCCCACCGGTTGCCCTGCGGATGAACCAGCAACGTCATTCGCAGATCGGACTTGTACATGCGTCGATTTAAAGACCGTGTGTTATTGGCGTTAATGTCAGCGGCGTAGTCAGGGTTTTCAGACCTGATTTTCACATTGTCGGCGATACGTTCAAACAATATTTGTTCGTAGCCAAGCCCCGCGATGTTAAATTCTCCACCCATCTTCAACCAAGATTTCGGGAGGCCTGAGCCTTCGAAAGATTGTTTTACTTCCCTCATCAATTGTCCCGGCGTTTTGTCATTGAAAATCTTTGACCAATGAGCGCGGTCGACTAACAAATTTCCCCGGCCACTAAGTCTCAGCGTCAGTAAATCTTTGAGCGGTTCTTGCACTTGCTCCCGACCGGTCTTTCTCAATCGCCGGCGTTTTATTCTGGCGGGCCGTTCAGCTTTTACTGCTGGTGGTTCGGTGGTCAGCGTTTTTTGAGAATTTGGTTCTGCGTCTGGTTTTGCTGCGTCCTTTCGTGAGGATGATTCTTGCAACCAGTCTGACCATGCAACGGCATCATCGCCGAATTTCTGACCGGTGGTTTTCTCGAGCTGAACCATGGTTTTCTGAATGGTTTGAGCGGCGGTTTTCGATTCGATTTGATGTTTCAAAAGTTTTACAAGAATTGCAGGCGACTCAGTGAGGTTCCCGTCTGTGATGGTGTTGATCATCAACACGGCCGATTCATCTTCGCTGGACTCAATGGCTTCGACAAAACGGGCTCGCATTTCCAAAGGTAGATTGTTAGAAGTAAGCATCGCTGAAACAGCGACCAAGTGTTCGTCGAGGCGTTTTGAAAGTTCTTGAGCTGCTTGTTTTCGCAACTTGAATTTTTTCGAGACCAGGTTGGGAAACTTTGCTTCAAAATTTTTACGATCGTCATCGGAGAAGTTAAGAATTGATTCGACCAGCATTTCAATTCTGGAATGGGAAGCAACTTTGGGTACCCCCAGACCCGCTTTGCGAAAGCGACCGAGCGTCGCAGCAAATTCCGACTTGGCGAATAATTCGTTGATCGTGCTGCCTGACATGAAGTCAAACGAATCTCCTTGGACGCTGACCAACGTCAATTTGTCGGTCGTTTGCCGGACGATATGAATCCGCTCTTGTGCAAGATTCAAGGAAACCATGGAGAGATTTTGGGTGTCTAGTTCTAATTCAATTTCGACGCGATTGGTGGCATCGTTGAGGGCAGTCAGTCTGATGACTTTGTTGCCTTCTGTTTCCTGTCCCCATTGATCTGTGCCAGAGTTGATCATGAACTGTGCGACTTCGGATTCGGTCTGACAGAAATAGTCGTCTCCGTTGGAGGATTGAGAATTCGTGTATGAATTTTCGATGATGGATTGGCCTATTTCCTCTGCTTGTTCGTGCGTAGGAAATTCCAATAGAAAGCGACCGTCTTTGGCAGTTATGGAAAGTTTTTCAGCCATCGCCGCGCGTGCTTTGGCCATCACCTTACTGGATTTCCCGCTGGAGTTTCGTTCACCAAATCCGAATATTTGCGCATCGGAGGTCGCCACCATCAACGGTGAGAACGTCAGGGCGAGGATAGTCACGGCAAGTGAGATTTTCGTCGGCGTTGGATGGAAGCGACTCATCGGAATTCCAGATCATGTAAAGTTGGCCCACTTCGATTGATTCCCATTGTAAAAGGTTTTTCAGACTGCCACAGGCCATTGCGACTGTGGCTGACTCAAGTGCGCCCTGTTAGGATAGCTCAAGATATCCAGCGCGAGACATTCTCTCGAGATGCATCTCACTTTGTTAAACAGCCTTCCCCTTCAGCCTCGATCCATTCCTTGTTTTCTTCGCGCGATTCTCAAACGAAAAAAAGCTCGACCCAACGGTCGACGGATTGGGTTAATTTTCTTCGCTTGTCGGCGTATCAGGTGTTGCTTCGGATTGGATGGATATTCAAAACCGAGAGCATCATCATGCCGGCGTTCATGGATTTGATAGGTGGGGCCAGTTGGCAGCGCGGCTGTCTGCCGATGTTGAATCGTTTGGGTCAGTCGATTCCGCCGCTGTTGTTTTCTGATCGGATCCGCAACGTCCGATACAAAAAGAAAGCGCTGTGGCTGTCGACGTCGTTGATGGGAAGTTGTTTCGTTTTTCTGGCTGTTTGCTGGTGGAGTACCGATGGGGAAAATCGGTTTTGGTGGCCTTGGTTATTCTTAACGGTGTACGCAGTTTTTTTCGCGGCAACGGGCGTCAATCAACTTCTTTTCAATACGCTGACAGGAAAACTTGTGGTCGCCCAGCAGCGCGGTCGTCTGGCGGCGACCGGCAGCTTATTGGGCGGCCTGTCTGCGATCGTATTTGCTTTTTTGTTGCTGCAACCTTGGCTGCATTCGACGCCGCCCCAGTTTGGATTGATTTTCGGATTTACGGGTCTGGCGATGATCAGCGCCGCTGGGATGGCATGGTGGTTCATCGAAGTGGCCGATGAGAAGCGTAGCCAGTTACGAAGCGGCATCGAGATTGTGGCCAATGCGCGAAAGACGGTGATTCAAGATCGAAACTTCTGCTTACTCGCGATCGCCGGAGCCATGTTCGGAATGTCGATGACCTTATTCCCGCACTATCAGTCAATCGCGCGGGAGAAGTTAGAGATTGGTTATGACACGATGCTGTATTGGATCGTGGCCCAGCACGTCGGTGCTTCGTTGTTGAGCGTACCGGCGGGTTGGTTGGCAGATCGTTCCGGCAACCGACGTGTGCTACGCATTCTGATGGGATTGTTGTGTGTAGCACCGGCGATGTTGGTGTTGCTGCAATGGTTTGATTCGCCGTTGCAGTTCTTCTACTTGGTGATTTTTTTCTTGCTGGGGCTGACGCCGATCACGTTTCGATACTTCAACAATTACACATTGGAAATTACCTTGCCAGAAAATCATCCGGCTTATCTCAGTACGCTCAGTTGCTGTATCGCGCTGCCGGTGATACTCACGTCGCTATTGGTGGGATGGTTGATTGACGTCGTAGGATTGAGCCCGGTCTTTGGGGGAGTGCTGGCATTGTTGTTGGTAGGATGGTCAGCGACTTTCTTACTCGAGGAGCCGCGCGATGCAGCACGCGAAATGAGATGATCTGGATTCTGAAACTGCGATTGGATAGAATTACGGGACTAACAAAATTTGTTTTCTTGGAGCGTGAAATGTACCGTCTACTTTTGGCCGTGGTGATCGTAATGACTTTTGCCAGCGCTTTTCCCGTTTTGGCATTGTCGCAGGAACTTGCCGGGGTGAAATGCGTGGTGGAAGGTGACCGCAACGCACAAGAGCAATTCAAAGCCGCGCACGCGGAGGGTGAAGTATATTTTTGCTGTAAGAAATGTGCGTCGGCGTTTGCGGCTGATCATTCAAGCTACCAAACGCGCGCCAATCACCAGCTTGTGGTGACTCAGCAATATGTACAGGTGGCCTGTCCGATCGCGGGAGAAGATTTTGTTGCCCAACAATCAGCAAAGATCGGCGGCGTTGAAGTTGCGTTCTGCTGTGAGAACTGCAAAACAAAAGTCGACACGGCGGACAATCTACCTGCCAAGGCCGAGCTGGTATTTGGTCCTGCGGCTTTCAAACGTGCTTTTGCCAAGTCCAAGTCTGATTCCGAATCAGCTACGCCGTCGATTGATTTCAGCGATGTCAAATGTTTGTTGCAAGCAAAACGTTCGGTACAGGAGAAATTTGCCGCAGACTATCGCGCGGGCAAAGTTTATTTCTGTTGCAGCAATTGTTTGAAGGCATTTCAAGCCGATCCGGTTAAATTTTCGGCTCAAGCGAACATGCAATTGGTTTCAACGAAGCAGTACCAGCAGACCGCATGCCCTTTGACCGACGGAGACGCCGATGGTTCGAAGATCGTTTCGGTGGGGGGACAGGACGTGGCCTTCTGTTGCGGAGTTTGCCAAGAGAAAGTTCAAGCTGTCGACGAACAAGAGCGCGTCGCGATGGTTTTTGATGATGCTGTCTTCGAAAAATCATTTTCGAAAGTTGAGAAGGACGAAGCGGCGGAGTACTTCCTCGCACCCGAAGCGCTGGCGGCTCCAGGAAAGTAAAGCCGAGAGTTGGGAGAGGTGCGGCAGCGCCGGAGAGGTTTCTTCCTGAGTGAATTAGCGATTTTGTCGAGTGTTAAATCGGCCGACATGTCCCTCCCGACCGTCGAACAATAAACATTTGCGGCGTTGCCCAAGCAGACATTCGCTTTCTCGGTTCTCATCGGAGCGATAGAAACCGTCGGTTTTTTGAAGCTCAATTTGCTGTTCCTCAGCTAACTGAGAATCGTCATACTGCGGTCGATACAGATACAGCTTCTACCATGGATGGTGCAATGCGAATTTTTTTTTCCGTCGGTGAACCAAGCGGCGACCTGCACGGCGCTAACTTGATCCGACGCATGAAGACCGAGATGCCGGACGCCCAATACGTTGGCTACGGCGGACCGAAAATGGCCGATGCAGGATGCACGGTGCATTACGATCTGACTCAACAGGCTGTGATGTTTCTTTGGGATGTGATTAAGCAACTGCGTTTCTTTTTCGGGCTGGTTGACCGTGCCGATGATTACTTTGCCGCGAATCAAGTCGACGCGGTCGTGTTGATTGACTATCCCGGATTCAATTGGTGGATCGCAAAGAAGGCAAAGCGTCGTGGCATTCCTGTATTTTATTATGGGGTGCCCCAGATGTGGGCGTGGGCTCCCTGGCGAGTTCGTAAGATCCGAAAATTTGTCGACCATGTTCTGTGTAAACTGCCCTTTGAAGTCGACTGGTTCAAGCAACGCAATTGCGAGGCGACTTACGTCGGGCATCCATACTTCGATCAATTACAGCGTCAAAGTTACGACGCACTGTTTTTGCAATCGATACGGTCAAAGCGATTAGTGACGTTGCTGCCGGGATCGCGCGATCGGGAAGTGAAAAACAATCTACCGACGTTGATCGCGGCGGTTGAGCACGTGGCGCGTGAGTGTCCTGAAGCCGAATTTGCGGTTGCCTGCTTTAATCAGCGGCAAAAGGAAATGGCTGAAGAGATCTTAAAAGAGGAAAATCAATCACGCGCCGCAGATGACTCGGAACTGCCTGAAATTCGATTGTATCAGGGACGAACGCCTGAATTGATGGTCGCCGCGCAGGCCTGTATGGCGTGCAGTGGTTCGGTTTCGATGGAATTGTTGCACCACCGCAAACCAACCGTCATCGTTTATAAGGTGAAGCGTTGGATCATGGCGGCCCAAGGGATACTTTTACGCACGAAGTTTATTACATTGGTGAACTTGATCGCAGCGACCGACATTCGTAAGAAGACCTGGGGACCGTTTGATCCCGATCGTCAACCTAATGATGCGATTATGCCAGAGTACATGACCACGGGTGATGCTTCGCAGAAGGTGGCCAATCACGTTGTGTCGTGGCTCAAGGACGAAGATCTTCGCAATGAAAAAGTCGCTGAATTAGACGCGGTTGCCAATCAGTACGCGATCCCTGGCGCGACGTCTCGCGCGGCTGACTACATCATCTGCAAGCTACGTCAGCGTCCGTCAATTTCAAAAGCGGCGTAGCATGGAGTTTCCACTCCGCCTGATGCAGATTGAAAAATTTAGAACTAATGCCTAGTGAGGATTCTTCCCGCCTAAAACTTCAGCGGCCGCTCGGCACAAGATGTTTTGCGGGAGGCTTAACATGGAGTTATTCAGGACTGTCGAAGTTTCGTCGCAGTGGGTCTGCGGCGCGCGTTGCATCCATTGGCGGTGTAGATCGCAGGGAGTAAGATTGAGTTTCACAACGGTGTGAATTGACAATCTTTTGGGGGCCGAACGTGTTACTTGGTGAACCGGGCAGAACAGAATTTGACTTTAACTTCAGCTTCCTCGGGTTCGACGTCCGAGTGCATCCTGGGTTCTTCATCATCAGTTTGTTGTTCGGACGTGGATTAGTCAGCGGACCAGAAATCAACACCGGTGTGGGGGTGTTGATGGGGATCGCGATATTTTTCGTATCGATTCTGGTACATGAGCTTGGCCATTCACTAGCGTTCCGTCATTTTGGATGGCATTCAAGAATTGTTCTGCACTGGATGGGCGGTCTGGCGATTCCCGAGCAGGGCATGGGTAGGCGGCAGGGAAGCCTGAACAACTACCAAGCCATAATCGTTTCGTTGGCGGGGCCTGTGGCGGGTTTATTACTGGGTTTCATCTTGATCGCGATCGCGCATACCGTTGGAAAAGACATTCCGCGATTTTATCTATTCGGTCTGATGCCGATCTTCAGCTTTGCTGAGCGTACGTTACTGTTAGCGGTGCTACAGGGCGGGATCATCGTGAACATCATTCTTAATGTCTTAAACTTGGTGCCTATCTTTCCGCTCGATGGTGGGCAAATCAGCCGCAATCTCTTTGAGATTTTCGATCCCAGAGACGGAGCGCGAATGAGTTTAATGCTGTCAATGGGAACGGCCATTCTGTGCGGCGTGCTCGGATATACCAATCAAGATATCTACATTGCCATATTCTGTTTCTACATGGCCTATCAAAACTATCAAATGCTTAATTTCAGTGGTCAGCGGCCTTGGTAATGCCCGTTCAAAGGCAAGTGTGATGAACAACGGTGTGTTGTACTCAGAGTTATAATTGCGTTGGAAAGTTTGAAGGTTTGTTTCAGTAGGTCTAAACAAAAACAAACACATAACTGCGGCTTGTGTTCTTAAAAACCTTTAAGCACGAAAAAAACGCGCAATTGGGTTGTTGTTTAAGAAAAAAAACAAAAATAATTAGAACCGAAAATTCTTAACTCGTTTGCATTTTTCAAATGGCGAAATCTTTGCAGTCGCTAACCGAAAAAGTTCTTCAGCGCGCTCAAAAACTGTTTCATGACGTTTCAAGTCACACCTTTGCATCACCACTTTTCAGACAAACCGAATGTTTAAATGACGACTGTGTTTCCTCTTGGGTAAAAACGATTTGAAGCTTGGTGTTGATCAATCGTTTTTTCAAAAAGGTATACTTTTTCCTTTTAAATCGCAGTTTTCAACGCTCGACGATTGATGCTTTACAGCGTTTAAAATTGCGTTTGGTTTAGACGACGTTCGCTTTCTTGGCGTCGTAGCTTATGCAGCAATAGCAATGCAAAGAACCGGTTCAAATTGCTGATGTTGTTTACATGTTGTTGCAGTTGAAAGTATTACTTTCTTTCGAGTTTGTATTTGAATTCGTAACCAGCGCGTTGAGTAGGTCGAATTTAAACGTTGCGTTGAGAAAAAAAATTTGCAAAACATGCAAAACAACATTGAAAAGTTCTGACGGTTCTCTAAAACTTAAATCGTTGTCAACCTGTCGATGGGAGTTTTGTGCTTCTATCAACACCAATGATGGTGTGTTGAGCAGGTTAAATCATTCGAATCACAATGTGTGATTTAATTTTGAATGGCGAGTGAGTCATCAAGGCTTTGACGTAAAGCCAGACCGGACTCTCTCTCCACGGTCTAATAATGGAGGACGTCCTGTGGCCAAGAAGAAAGCTAAGAAGAAAGTTACTAAAAAGAAGGCAGGCAAGAAAAAAGCTGCTAAGAAAAAAGTAACGAAGAAGAAGGCGAAAAAGAAAGCTGCCAAGCGTAAGCCAGCTAAGAAGAAGGCTAAAAAGAAGGTAGCGAAGAAGAAAGTTGTCAAGAAGAAGGCCAAGAAGAAGACAGCTAAGAAAAAGGCGAAAAAGAAAGTAGCCAAGAAGAAAAAGTAAGTTCTGACTTACGAATCTTCTATTGAAACAACGAGAAAGGGTCGCCATTGGCGACCCTAAATTTTTGCGCTATCGCTATAAAATCCGCACCACTTCAAACGGCCGAAGTAGTAATCCAACCTGCGAGCTGTTTTGAGGTAACCGGATTTGTCGCCTCTGGCTAACTCATTGTAATTTAGAGCACAGGTAATTGAGCCTGAACCGGTTCTTTGGCCACTTTCTCTGCCAAGCATTTGGTCAGTTCAAACGCGATTTTCTCCAGATAAGGTGCAACTTCGGCGTCTTCGAAGTTGTCGGACATTTTGCCCGCGTCGCCGCGCTCACGAAGCTGGATATTGATTGGAATTTCTCCGAGAAACGGGATCTTGTCTTGAGCCGCGTATTGCTTAGCACCCCCTTTGCCAAAGATGTCATAGCTCTTCCCGTTGTCCGGGCAGATGAAGCTGCTCATGTTTTCGATCAAACCCAACACCGGTATTTTGACTTTGCGAAACATGCCGACCGCTTTGATCGCGTCGATCAATGCAACCTCTTGAGGGGTGCAGACGATCACCGCGCCCGTCAGCGGCAGCAGTTGAGAAAGGCTCAGTGCAATGTCACCGGTTCCTGGTGGCATATCGATGATCAGGTAATCCAGTTCGCCCCAGTCGGTGTCACGGACGAAAGTTGTGATTGCTGAATGAAGCATGGGCCCACGCCAGATGACGGCTTCTCCTGGTGGGATCATGAATCCGATGCTCATCACTGGGATGCCATTGGATTGCAGCGGAATAATTTTGTTTTCCTCTTTGGTGACCTGCCCGCGCGTGCCGGTAAGATGCGGCAAGCTTGGGCCGTAGACGTCTGCATCCAAAAGACCGACGGAGCAACCGGCTTTTTTTAGTCCCATTGCCAGGCTGACCGCAGCGGTGCTTTTGCCGACGCCGCCTTTACCGGCGGCGATTGCGATGACGGCCTTGGCCTTGAGCCCAACCTGGCCCAGTGGCATCGCCGCGCGATGATAATCAGAAATCTCAACCGCGATCTTGTGATCAGCAAACGTGGAAGTTAAATGATCTGTGATCTGTTGTTGAAAATGACTTTTGATTGGCAGCGCATAAGTTGTGATGCCGACATCGGCTTTAATGGTCTGCCCATCGACTTCAACGGATTTGATCTGCTTGGACAGCGGCCGCCCTGTTTCGGGATCAGGGATTTGACTCAGCGACTGGCGGACTGATTTGATAAGTTCGTCTGACATATTTTAAATTCTTCGATAAATAACTTTTACGACCAAGGCAATTTTCGCTCGATCTCTGTTTCAAGGCTCTCTGGCGGTCCTAGATAGGTTTGGTTGTGCCGCGCGATCATGCGGGAGAGTCTTTTCAGGTCCGCCGCCGCGTAAAAAACCTCGACAATCCCCAAACTTCTCAGGTCACCTTCGGCTGACCGAATTTGAGAGTCTCCGGCAACGTAGATGCGTCTGAGCGGCCAAAAAAGCGGCCGCAATTTCGTGAAATGGCCTGACCGTGACGCTGGCAGTTCGATCACGATCGCCGCTTGTGGATACTCGATAGCTTCGGCGACTAAGTCGTTTTCGTCCAGTGCCCAAACGGTAGGGCATCCAAAATTGGCTTGTTTTAGCGCGGACTGCCAACGGGAAGAATGTGCCAGAATCAGCACCGGTGACGTTGAGGCCCTTTGGGTTGTCCTCATAAGTTTTTCCGAACTATTCATCGGCCTCTTCAAATAGCGGTTCGTCTAGCGGCCTGAAGTCGTCAGCCGAAAGGTCGGCATTCTGTTGACCTTCCTTGGCTTTGGCCGGTTGTTCGAAATCAAAATGCTGAATTCGGCGTAGAAGTTTGGCGCGACTGACCCCCAGCAATTTAGCGGCTTTGGTTTTGTTGCCTTTGGCCAATTGCAACGCGCGCGCTACCAATCTAAGTTCGATCTTTGAGAGGTAGCTTTCCAAGTTGATCTCGACGATTTCATTTGGCGGAGATTTCAACGCGGCGATCGCAAACCGAAATTTTTCGGGGAGGTTATCGACGGAAATTTGATTTGCTGGACAGTTACTGGAAGCCGCTCGGATGACCGACGCCAACTCCACCAGATCGCCCGGCCAAGAATATTGAGTCATCATCAGCATCGCAGCGTCACTGAAGCCGCTTAGTTGATTCTGACGATCAGCATTGCATCCTTCGATTTCGTATTGGATCAACAGAGGAAGATCCTCAAGGTGCTGATGCAGCGCCATCGTCTGGATCGTTTGCGTCGTTAGCATGTGGGCCAGACCGGGATGGAATCCATCGGTTGCGACGCATCGAATCAAATCTCGTTCGGCGGTGGCTAAAATTCGCAGACGCGAACCAGGTGATTGCAGATTCGACCATAATTCTGCCTGCGCGGATGCGTCGAGCTGATCGGCGTCGAGGATCAGCAACCAAGGCTGCGTCTTGTCCGTACGGTGAGCTTTCTCGAGCGCGACTTGCGTCGCAAGATCAGTGGCTTGGGCAACGCAGGATTGCACGAGTTCGGTATCGGCGACATAACCATGCAGCGTTACCAGATCGCCGTCCTGGATTTCGGCAGCCGTTGGGGCAGCGGTTGGGGCATGACGTTGCTTCATAATCATGCGGGCCAGATTTTCACGACCGGAACCTGAAGGACCAACGATCGTGAATTCAAGTGCGTGCTGGGATGCGGCTTGGACTTGTTTTTGCAATCGTCGAACGTATCGGCTTTCGCCGATCAGCGCGCTACAGCGATTCCACGGCTGTATTGAGGCCGACAGTTGCCTCAGCGCGGTGTGCAGCCTTATCGTTTGATCGAGCTCACTTGCACCGGACGCAGGCACCTCCGAAGGTTCCCGCCCAACGACGGCCAACAGGCTGGGCTGATCTGAGCCTACGTCGATGAAAGAAAAATGAGCGCTGAAGGTTCCAGTGGAATGCCACGGGCTGTGGTCCTCACTTTGGCCCTTGTCCGCTCTGTCGTTGGCCACCGGAGCGGTGAAGGCTCGACCACCGGCGACCAAATCAGGAGGCGGAGCCGCTCCGCAAAGCTTGCGTTCCAAGGGGGCAAGGTTAGAGCTGTTGGAATATACCAGACGGGCACCGATCAATTGCTGGGCTGTATCGTCCAAGGATGCTTCGGGTGATGTCGTGCCAATCCATTCAAAGAAAGCCTTGTTGCCATAAGCCAAACGTTGCCAGCCATCAATGAGATAAACGGGGCTGCTCGATTTATCGAGGATTTTAGTCAGCGCCGTTTTAAATCGTGAATTTGCCATCGTTTAGTTACTGTTTCCGGCAACCGCTCCGTTGGCACTTTCGGAGAACACGCCGATCTTTCGGAATTTTTCATATCGCTGATCTAGAAGTTCATCGATTGAAGATTCCGACAACGACTTCAGCGTCTTCTTGAAGTACCCTCGCAGCGTCGCCGCCATCGAATGGTGGTCGCGATGGGCACCTCCCAGCGGTTCTTTGATCACATCGTCGACGATCCCCATCCTCAGCAGATCTTTTGAGGTAAATTTTAGTGCGGTGGCGGCTTTTTCAGCGTGTTGAGCGCCTTTCCAGAGAATGCCGGCACAGCCTTCAGGGCTGATGACGGAGTAGTAGGCGTTCTGCAAAACGGCGACGCGATCACCGACGCCGATGCCCAACGCACCGCCACTGCCGCCTTCGCCGATGACGCAGCAGATGATCGGAGTTTTTAGCCGAGACATTTCGTACATGTTTTCAGCGATGACTTGGGCCTGGCCGCGTTCTTCGGCACCGATGCCCGGATAAGCACCGGGCGTGTCGATCAAACATATCACCGGCAGGCCGTATTTGGCCGCCATTCGCATCTTGGCCATCGCTTTTCGATAGCCTTCTGGGTGGGCACAACCAAAATGCGTTTTTTGACGGTCCTTAAACGTACGTCCCTTTTGATGGCCAAGGACCATTACCTTTGTGTTATCCAGCCGCGCGAAACCAACGCGAATCGCGGGATCATCGCCGAACAATTTATCACCATGCAACTCGATAAATTCGTCAAAAATCAGTGACAGGTAATCGACGGTGTGGGGCCGGTCTTTATGACGCGCGATTTGGACTGTCTGCCACGGTGTCAAATTTTCGTAAACGGATTTCGTCCGTTCGATAAGTTCCTTATTTAGATTCCGAAGATATTCATCGGCTCCCGCAGCGCCGCTGTTATTCTGTTGAAACGATTCAATTTCGGTCGCGATATCGGCGATGGGTTGTTCAAAGTCAAGATAGTCCATGGTCGGTTGAGCTTCTTCAGTGCAGATATTGGTGTTGATGCAAAAGTGCGCGAATCAGTTTCGGTTTTTCTAACGTCGAAAGTTTTTCGGACGCATACTGTGTCGGTAGATTTGAATTTTATCCAATTCGGTGATGAAGTCTCTCATCGATTGAATACGTTTGTCCGGGTCTTTGGCCAACATCGTCCTGACCAGCGCCGCGAAGTCTTTGGACGCACCACTGACGGCCAACAGATTGGGGATCGGCGCACTTAAGTGTTTGCTGAGCAGTTGCTCTGGAGAGGCCGCATTGTAAGGCGTTTTACCAGCCATCATCTCAAACAGCATACACCCAAACCCGTAGATGTCTGCCCGAAAATCAAGGTGTTGGCGGCGGATCTGTTCGGGCGAGATATAGCTGCGGGTGCCTTGGATGGTTTTGGTCTTGTTGGAGCCGAATCCCAAGAAACCTTTTTTCTTGTCCTTCACGGCGATCGAAAAGTCAATTAATTTCACGTTCGCTTGTTCGTCCACCAGATAGTTATCCGGTTTAATGTCGCAATGAATCCACCCGACATCGTGGAGGTGAGCCAATCCTTCGGCGGCGGCACGCATGACGATTCCCATATTTTCGGCCAGCACTTCAGGACGCTCGCGAATTTCGATCTTCAGGTTGCGTGCCTGATACAGCTGCATTGAAACTAAGGGGAAACCTTGATCTTCGTGATAGTCAAAAATCTTAATCACGTTGGGATGGTTGACGAAGGAGCCGACCATGGCTTCGTGTTTTAATTGTCCAATTTCGCCTTTGTCGGTACGAAAGTCAGACAGTAAAACTTTCAGCGCAATGCGTTCTTTTTCATTGATTCGTTTGGCTTCCCACACCGCGGTGGTGGTGCCCGATCGGATCAGCCGCAACAACTGAAACGGCCCGATGAAGTTTTTTCCAATTGACACGTGAACAATCCGTTTGGTTGGTTTCGCTGATTGAGAGAGTTAAAGGTGTTGAATGTGTAGAGAGTTAAAGGTGTTGAGAGAGATTTGCGTCCCAGTTTTCTCGAAGTGTATTTTAACCCAAATTTTCATCGCGATAAACAACGTGATCCATAAACAGCCCATGCGCGGGAGCCGTTTGACCGGCTAATTTTCGATCTTTTTGATCCAACAGCCATAAAATCCACTGGGGAGATTCAATTCCCCGCCCTACCAACACCAGCGTCCCGACGATATTTCGAACCATGTTGTACAAAAACCCGTCTGCGGTAACGGTGACGGTAATGTCCTCAAACGGCCCTCGCCGGCTTAATTTAACGTTGCAGTCAATGACGGTGCGGACCGTGCTTTGGCGAAGAGAACCGGTGGCTTGGAAGCTGGCGAAATCAAGCTGACCGACGAAGTTTTGAGCCGCTTGGTGCATCGCATCAGCGTCTAAAGGGTATGGGACGAACCAAGCGAACCGCTGCCGCAACGGGTCGAGTATCCGGCCGGACTGGATGTAGTATTGATACGTTTTTTCTACGGAGTGAGTAATTGCGTTGAAATCGGCGGCGACTTCTTCGGCTGATAAGATCGCAACGTCCGTTGGCGAATTTGCATTGACCGCGCGGAGCAGTTTGTTGCAACTAAGGGGCGATTGCGTCTGTAAAGAGCAGACCTGCTGCCGTGCGTGAACGCCAGAGTCGGTTCGGCCACTGCCAGTGATGGTGATTTTTTCGCCGGTGATCTTCTTCCAAGATTCCTCTAACGTCTGTTGAATCGTTGGAGCATTTTTCTGTCGCTGCCAGCCAGAGTAATTTGTGCCATCGTAGGTGATGGTGAGTTTCAAAGTTCGCATGGCGGAATTTTAGCCAGCGACTGCCAGGGGTTCTAGCGGTCATTTGCCGCCGGATTTCAAACCCGCCGGATTTCAATGCCCGCCGGATTTCAATACTTGCCGTCTTTCTGGTGAATCAGGGATCAATCGGAAACAATTACAATTGTTTCCATCAACCACCCTGCTGGCATGGGGGTGGTGGCAACGTATGAAAGAGGCATTTGAGATGGATTAAATCGAGCTTTCATGGAATTCCG
>Ga0114956_1000831_pt1 | contig 23552 bp, 22 predicted proteins | sample MaitaG_FD_87304 | JGI IMG/M metagenome (GOLD analysis project Ga0114956, IMG submission 87304) | Marine algal microbial communities from Maine, USA - Maine_Asex2 metaG | ecosystem: Host-associated > Algae > Red algae > Unclassified | place: Maine, USA | collected 2015-01-05
CGAATGTTGTCGGGTACGGCAATGCCGTCAGTGGCGCCTCGGAACTGGAAGTACAGGCTCTGAATTCCCACCAGGTTCTGGCTGTTGTTCGGCGCTCCCGGAGGCTGGTGGACCGTCCGCTCGAATTCGGTGAACGGAACCTTGACCGTGTGTCGACCTGCGGTGTCATCGATAAACGAGTAGTCGAAGCGTTCACGCCTCGCTCCTTCGTGAACCGTGACCGTCACCCGTTAGCCGTTGTTCATCGCCACGTAGTCGAACACGAGGCCTTGGTGCTGTGGGCACCGATTCGGTTCGGCCAAAAGTTCCCAGGTGCAGACTGGGGGCGACGGGGCCGGCGGAGTTATCTCGGAGGTGGATCGCCCGCTCCGAGGTCCCACCACAACCCGGCCATGATGCCGAGTGCCTCCCGGCAGATGTCCGGTAACACGTGCTCGTTTGGCGCGTGCTGTGAGCAGCCGGCATACGAGTGGGGAACCCAAATCGTCGGCAGGCCCAGCAGGTCGGCGAACACGTCGTTTGGCAAGCTGCCACCAAGGTTGGGCAGGACCGCAACGTCGCGACCAGTCGTCTCGCGAATGGATGTGATGGCCCACTGCGCCCAGGGGTTTGTCGGATCGAGTCGCGTCGCCTGCATCGGCTCGCTCGCAGGCTCGACCTCGATCGATTCGAATCCGTACGCATCGAGGTGGCGTCGCAGCGCCGGCAAGAGATCGTCGACGTCGGTCCCGACAACAAACCGCAGATGGCCGTGAGCGATAGCGGTCGGCGGGATTGCGTTCACAGGGTTCTGCGGGTTGCCGGTTTCGAACGCCAGCACCTCAAACGTGTTCGTGCCGAACACCCGCTCGGCCGGGGTGAGCCCCGGTTCACCCCAGGTGTCATCGATCGCCGGGTCATGTGCTCCGCCGCCGACCGGCAGCACCGAGATAGCAGTTCGAACCGAGTCGGTCATCGGCGGCGCCTTCCAACCGTCGACGAGAATCTGACCGTGCTGGTCGATCATCGTCGCGAGTGCGTTGGCCAGGATCGTGCCGGGGTTGGCCAACAGGCCGCCCCAGTTGCCCGAGTGGTGGCCGCCGTCGCGCAGCCGGAGCGCCATCGTAAAGTTCAGCGCGCCACGCGAACCCATGAACACCGTCGGCAAATGCGGCTGAACGCGCGGCCCGTCAGACGCGATGAAGACATCGGCGGCGAAGAGCTCGCGGTTGGCGGCGACGAAGTCGTAGAGGCCTGGCGAGCCGCACTCCTCGCCGGTTTCGAACAGCAGCACCGCGTTGAAGCCGAGGTAGCCGCGGGCGCCGAGCACCGCCTGCATGGCGCCGAGGTTGATCGTGTGTTGTCCCTTGTTGTCGGCGGTGCCCCGGCCGAACCATCGAGCAGTCTCGGTCGTCAAAACCCACGGGTTGAGGCCGGCGCTCCATTGGTCGTCGTATCCCCGCACGACGTCGCCGTGGCCGTACGACATCACCGTTGGCACCTCGTCTGCCTCGTGCCGCGTCGCAACGAGGAACGGGCATCCGGCCAGATGCGGGCTCTCGTGCACCGTGCAGGCGAAACCCGTCGCTTCAAGCGCTGGCGTCAGCTCGTCGACCAGGTACCGATAGAGCTCGGGTCGTTGGCCAGGCTCGGGACTTTCGGTGCGGAACGCAACCCGCCGCGCGAGATCCGCCTCGAACCGCCCGTCATCGAAGTACGTCTCGGCCCGCTCGACCGCCTGTGTCTTTGTCACCGGCCTACCGTAGGTCGACGGTCGGCCGTCTCGCTTCAGAACATTGTGCGGCCGCTATAGCGCGGAAGTGACCTCGAGGTTGGCCCGAGAATCGGAGCCAACCTTCGAGGTCACAATTGGCGGAGGGTATGGGATTTGAACCCATGGTGACGCAAGCGCCACAACGACTTTCGAGGCCGTCCCTTTCGTCCGCTCAGGCAACCCTCCGCAGGCGAGGCTAGCGGGCGAGCATCGTGCTCACGACGACAATTGTTGGAATGTTCCTGGCAGCGCCGAGCCCTCGTGCGCCTCTACGACGGAACGCACGAGATGATCGTGTCCTCACGTATGAGCGGCGAGCCGCTGAACGGCAGACACAACTCGTTCGGGTCCGATCCCGGAACATGGCACCGACTCGACTCGAACCGAGGTCGACGCCAAGGTCGGTGGAGTTAGTGTTGAGGTGATGGGAGTAACCACCGCGCTATCAACCCATGCCGACCGGTTCGATCGGCTGGAACGCCGCTTCGACCGGCTCGACCACAGGGTTGACGAGCAAGGCACCCGTCTCGACGCCCGGATCGATGCGTTGGGCGTCAACCTCGCGCTTTGGCTGGCAGACCACGCTCGGCGCGCTGTTGACCGCGATCATCGTGTTCGCCGATCCGATTCGAGCGCTGCTCGGTTTCTGATCGCGGCCGTTCAACGTTTCGAGACGAAGAAGCTCCGTACGAGATCTCCGGCTTCGACCGAACGCATATCGCGGACCTCGAATTCGTGGCCGAGACGAGGGTCGGCGCCGAGGTTGTAGAGCGATCCACACGCACCGGTCTTCATGTCAGCTGCGCCGAATACGACCCGGCTCACGCGTGCGAGGAGCGCAGCGCCTGCGCACATCGAACATGGTTCAAGCGTCGACACGAGCGTCGCGTCGACGAGGTGGGACGTGCCAAGCCGCTCGGCGGCATCGCGCAAGGCCAAGGTTTCGGCGTGAGCCGTTGGGTCATTGCGTAGCTCGCGTTCATTGTGGCGACTGGCGATGACCTCGCCATCGACAACGACGAGCGCGCCGATTGGTACATCGCCGTGGGCCAGCGCATGGCGGGCTTCGGCGAGGGCAAGGTCAAGGAGTTGCGCGTCGTCCACGGAGCGAAGCTATCGCAGTTGACGTCGGTGCTCAGGCCCACGCCGCGAGGCAGTTGTCGCTACAGCGGTTCGGGCTCGGCGTAGTAGAAGCCCTGCGCGAACGTAACGCCGAGCGATCGCAACGTCGCCGCAGTCGAGGCGTCTTCAACGTGTTCGGCGATCGTCTTCGCGCCAAGTGCCGAAGCGATCGTCTGCACCGCCGTAATCATCGTCCGACTAATGGGATCCGAGGCAACGTCGCGCACGAGCGAGCCATCGATCTTCACGAAGTCGACCGGCAGCTTCTTGAGCTGACCGAGCGATGACGTTCCGCTCCCAAAATCGTCGAGCGCGATGCGACAACCGCGGTCGCGCATGTGTTGCGAGAACGACCGGACGAGGTCGAAGTGTTCAATCGCCGCGGTCTCGGTGATCTCGAAACACAGGAGCTCGGGGCCTTTGCCGTCAATTGCGATCAGCTCGTCGATCAAATGGTCGAGGCTGGCAACGAAACCCTCGGTCTCGATCGACTGCGGAGACACATTTATGAAGACGACCGTGTTGTGATCGAGCACGCCGCTGCGGAGCGCGTCGATGGCGGCCCGCGCCACCCAGTGATCGATGAGGTGGACCAGATTGAAACGTTCGGCATGGGGGACAAAGGACGCCGCCGTGCTCAGCTCACCGGTTCGTTCGCACGGGAGTCGGACGAGGAACTCGACGGCGGGCACGGTCGTCAGTTCGATGACGGGGTCGTCGTGGGCGGCAAGGTCAATGATCGGCTGAGCGAACAACACGAAACGGTCTTCGTCGGCAGCGTGTTTGATGTCGTGCACCGCGGTGGCTTCGTCGAGCCGTTCACGTTGGCGGTGGTCGGCGGGTGATGCCATGACGACCCGATTGCGGCCCGCGTGTTTGCCGGCGAAACATGCGGCGTCGGCTTCGGCGATTGCCGACAGTGCAGTCGGCGTTGTCGAATCGAGCATCGACAAACCGATCGTCACGGTGAGGTCGACGGTTTCTGATCCGATCCGCAACGGGATCTCATCGATCATGGCCCGGATTCGTTCCGCGACACCCAATGCTTCGACTTCAGCGCAGCCGAGCAAGAGGATGCCGAAACGGTCGCCGCCGAGCCGAGTGATTGGATCGCTCCGGCTGACGACGCTTTGAATGCGGTGGGCGATTTCGCGCAGTGCCGCATCGCCGAAGGCATGACCGCCAGCGGCATTGACGAGTGCGAAATGATCAACGTCGACGAGGCACAAGGTTGCCGCCGTCGCCCCTGATGAGACCGACTTCAACGCGTTGTCGAGCTGCAGCCCAAAGGCATCGCGCCCGAGCGCATTCGTCAGCTGGTCCCGGCCTTCCCGGCGGAGCAGCTCGGCGGCGAGCAGTTCGAGCTGGCGTTGTTGGTCGACATGCTCGAGCGCAGAACCAATGATCGCGCCAAGTGTTTCGGCGTGATGGCGCAACGCAATGTGGGCGTTGGGCGACGCTCCCCTGACTTCGAGGTAGCCGAGGCTGCCGTGGGTCCCGACGAGTTGAACTCGTAGCACTCGCCGATTGTCGGCCGACGAATCGACGACGGTCCAGGACACGACGTCGCCAGGCACGACCGGGCTGAGCTCGTGGGCGGCAAGAATCTCGAGCCGATCGGTTCGATAACGGCTGACACACGCAACATGCCAGACCGCGGTGGCGAGGAGTTCGTTCAGAACGGCCGAGACCCGATGGGCAAACTGAACCCGGTCTTCGCACTGAACCAGTTCACGAACCGCGGTGGCATACGAGCCGACGGCCCCGCTCTCACGTACTTCTGTTCCCATTCATCGCCCCTCATGTGACGGCGCCGCCAAGCCAGCACCCGCGTGCCGCTCCGCCCATGTTCCTTACATCGGCCGAGGCATCGCTGGGGTTACGACCGAGGCAAAACTATTGGAATGAATCTGGCGAAAAGTCGAGATTTGACGTCGTGAAGTAGACATTTGAATCGGCGTTTGGCAATCGCGGCGCTGCTCGCGCGACAACATGCTGTGGTAGCGATTGTTGTGTGGAAGTGATTGGCGCCGGTTTCTGCCGGACAGGAACGCTCTCGATGAAACAAGCCCTCGACGAGCTCGGATTCGGCCCGACGTACCACATGGAAGACGTCTTCCGGAAGCCGCGAACTCTCCAGCAGTGGCTCGATTATGCCGACGACGGTACTGCCGACTGGGGGGAGCCTCTTCAGGGGTTATCGCTCATGTGTCGATTTCCCAGCAGCCTGCGCTTGGGAAGAGCTTTACAACGAGTATCCCGACGCCAAGGTCGTGCTGACGGTTCGAGATCCCGGCTCATGGTGGGAGAGCACCGCAGCCGTGCTCTATCCGACTCGCACGCTCTACCCGAACTGGCTGACGCGGCTGGTTCCGTTCACCCAGCGGTGGCTCGACATGACCGACCGATTGATCTGGTCGGGAGCCTTCGACGGGCGATTCGAAGACAAGGCCTATGCCACTCAGGTCTTTCGCGAACACATCGAGACGGTGCGGGCACATTGTGATCCCGAGCGGTTGCTCATCTTCGAGGTATCGGAGGGTTGGCAACCCCTCTGCGACTTCCTCGACGTTCCCGTGCCGAATGGGCCGTTCCCCCATGCGAACGATTTGAAATCACTGCAACGCCGCTTCGCCGGCATTCGTAGGGGCACCCGCCTCTTGCCGTATGTTCTCGGCGCGAAAAGCGCGATCGCGATTCGCCGACGGCGTCGATCCAGCTAGAACTGGCGCCGCCAAGGCGCGACAGAGGTTATTGCAGTGCTTTCCTACCGTGGTAGGATTTTGCTATGGCTGTGAAAAAGTGGTCGGTAAGCGTTGATGAATCGCTCGCGGAGACTGTCGAGCGACACGTTGGCGATCGGGGTTTGAGTAGTTTCGTTGCGCAGGCGGTGGAGAACGAGCTTGAGAGAATCTCGCTCGGAAACTACTTGGACGAACTTGACGAGGCCCATGGCCCGGTGGCTGACGGTCTTGTCGAACGCTTCGACGCTTTATGGCCGTCCTAATACTCGATAGCGAGGCGATCTCCAGCCTTGCCCGACCGCACGTCAATGCTGAACGTCATGAACTTGTGCGTGCGGCGCTGCGATCGGCCCAACGGAACAATCGCCCGGTGCGAATTCCCTCGGCGACTCTCGTCGAGTTGTATCGAGGCGCCGGGACTGATGAACCCGTCGATCGGCTGCTCTCGGGTGGTTTCTTGTCTGTGATCACCTGTGGTTCCAGGATCGCCCGCCTCGCTGGCCATCTCCTCGCCGGGATCGGAGCAGGAAGCGAATTCGCAATTGACGCACTCGTCGTTGCCACAGCTGTTCGTCTCGGTGGTGGCATCGTGCTGACTCACGACCCCGGTGACATCTCCGCTCTGGCGGCCCAGACTCCAAACGTCTCCGTCGCCACCATCTGATTGAGCCGATGTGGCAGGAGCCTTGTTGGGCGCCAATTCTCAGTTCGAACCGTGGCCGGCCTTGACGACGGCAGGTGTGAGTGAGTGCCCAGCCGAGCAACTGTGAAAGTGAGCGACTTCGTCAGAAGTCCGAACGACGCGGCCCGAGTGGGACAACGTTCGAATCATCACGAGCTGTGACGACGGCAGTTGTGAGGCCCAGCCGAGCAACTGGGTAAGTGAGCGACTTCGTCAGAAGTCCGAACGACGCGGCCCTGATGCGACAAGGTTCGAACCTGTCGTCGGGAAGACACTTATGCGTTGGCGGCATCGTCGCCCAAACGAGCTTTCGGATTCTCACGTTGAATCAGTCACCGTCGTCGATGAAGCCTGCTATCGATAGTCGGTAATCTCGGAACTTCGCCCAGTCGATTGAAATCACGACGTTGTCTGCACGACGATCGCTTTCGAAGTCCTCTTGCGAACCCAAGAGGTCAATGAGTTCATCCACTTCGGTGAGGTCAATCAGCGTGCGAGTCAGATGCGTACCGAGCCGTGTTCGATCTCGATGTCGGCCGTTTCATAACCCGGCTCGCCGGGCAGAACGACCTCGTAGGCCCCGTCGGGATCGTTGACGCGAACTCGTTGTGCCGGTCGCCGTTCGGCCGCGGCGGCTAAGACGTCGCTCGTCCGGTCGTAACGGGCCAGGCACGCGAGCATGCGATGGGTCACCGACATGAGCGGCATCTCATCGGCCCGAAATCGTTCGATCGCGTTTGCTGGTGTGATCCAGCGATGTTCGACGACCTCTTCCTCGTCGGGGCTCGCCTCCTGCGCTGCTGGAGCGGCCGCCACGAAGAAACGAGTGTCAAAACGACGCGGCGGACCGAGCGGGGTAATGAAGCGGGCGACCTCGGTCATTGCCGACAGATCGATACTGAGTCCATTGTCGATCAACGCGTCGATGAACACACCGGCATCGGCATGGACCGCGGTTCGGGTGCGCTCGACGACCTCGTGATGTTCGCTTTCGACGCCGAGGAGCAGGCCTGCCTCTTCGAGGGTTTCACGCAAGCCTGCGAGCCACCAGGCCCGACCGTTCTTTGCGACGTCCAGCATGGTCGACGCGTCGGCGTCGGTGAGTCCGTGGACGACTTGGGAGGCGTCGCGGGCATCGTCGGGGTCGACCCGGCCACCGGGAAAGACCCACGCACTCGGCCCGAAGACCGCACGAGAGGTGCGTTGCACCATGAGCACATGAAGCTCAGGCCGGTCCGACAGAACCATCACGGTCGCGGCGTTGCGGATCGGGACCTGATCGGGGTCGGTCACGGCGGGCTGGTGGGCATAGTTCGACACCGACGCAGGCTAGCTGTCACCCCGTCGCCGGCTGCCCAGGGGCCATTGCCGGCGCCGGTAGTGTGCGCCTCCATGGATGTCGTACAGCTCTTGAACAACCACCGCTCGATTCGGAAGTTCACCGACGAACCGATCTCGGATGAGATGGTGAATGACATCGTCGGTGCCGGGCTCCGGGCCGCCACGTCGAGCAATTTGCAGGGCACCACGGTGATTCGAGTTCGCAACCCCGAGACGCGAGCCGCTATCGCAACACTGGCCGGTGGCCAGACCTACGTCGAGACCGCGGCCGCGTTCTTTGTGTGGTGCGCGGACCTCCATCGCTCGGCCGTCGCATGTGAGATGGGCGGCGGCGAGCTGAGTGCTGGAATGACCGAACACTTCGTCATCGCGACCGTCGACTGCGCACTCGCAGCCCAGAACGCAGTCGTCGCGGCCGAGTCGCTCGGCCTCGGCATTTGTTACATCGGGGGCATTCGGAACGACCCGCAACAGGTGGCCGAGTTGTTGGAGCTCCCCGAGCAGGTCTTTCCGGCGTTTGGTCTCTGCCTCGGTTGGCCCGATCAAGACCCCGAGATCAAACCGCGCCTGCCACTCAACGTCACGCTGAAGGAGGAACGGTACGACGAAAGCGGCGACCGAGCCGGAATCGAGGCCTACGACGAGCAGATGCGTGACTACTACCGAAGCCGCACCGGCGGCAAGAAGGACACCACGTGGTCGACCGACATGTCGGCGTTGCTCGGAAAGGAATCACGGCCCCACATGCGCGGCTTCCTCGATCGCCAGGGTTTCACTTTCCGCTGATGTCCACGCGCGGCGATGTGAGCGTCTTGTTGTAAAGCGGGTTCGGCGCAGCTTCTAAACTCCGCGTCATGGAACTGAATGATCGAGTAGCCGTAATCACGGGTGGCACAGGCGGCATCGGACGGGCCATGGCCACGGCCTTTCTTGCTGAGGGAGCTCGCACCGTGGTGCTCGCCGACCTCGACGCCGAAGCCGTCGCAACGGCGGCCGCCGAACTCGGCTGCGAGGGCCAGGCATGTGACGTGACCGACGAGGCGCAAGTTGTACAGCTCGTCGAGTCGACGCTCGATGCGCATGGTCCGATCGATCTGTTCTGTAGCAACGCCGGATCGATCTCAGAGGGCGTGCTCACCGACGCACCGAACGAAGCCTGGAATCAGCAGTGGGACTTGCATGTGATGTCGCACCTCTACGCCGCTCGCGCGGTGGTGCCGTCGATGGTTGCTCGCGGCGAGGGGTACCTGCTTAACACTGCCTCGGCGGCCGGCCTGCTCGCGGCGATCGGATCGGGGCCGTACACGGTGACGAAGGCGGCTGCGGTCAAGATGGCCGAGTTTCTTTCGATCACGCACGGCGACGATGGCATCAAGGTGTCTGTGCTGTGTCCGCAAGGTGTCAACACAGCGATGGCGCCGCGCAGCCTTGGCGATGGCCAGACCGATGGCATTATCGAAGCTCACGAACTGGCGGCGGTTGTCGTCGAAGCGATTCGAGACGAGCGATTTCACGTGCTTCCGCATCCGGAAGTCGGCGACTACATCAAACGCAAAGCCGATGATCCCGATCGCTGGCTCAAAGGCATGCGGCGGCTCCGGGCCCGAGCGCTGGAAACCGAAGCGAACCAGCCATGAGCTACGACTATGAGACGCTGCACGTTGTGGTCGACGATGGTGTTGCTTGGGTCACGATCGACGCGCCGCCGATGAACGTGATGGTGCGCCAGCTGTTCATCGACCTCGCGAAGTTCGGCTCGGCCGTCGCGATCGATGATGATGTGCGGGTCGTCGTTCTCCGGAGCGATGATCCCGACTTCTTTATTGCTCACTTTGATGTTGCCGCGATCTTGGAGTTCCCGATCGACGGGGAGCCAGAGCGAGCAGCCGAGCTCGGCGGATTCCATCGCATGTGTGAGACGTACCGCACGATGCCGAAAGCGACGATCGCCGAGATTGGTGGTCGTGTGGGCGGTGGCGGCAACGAACTTGCGATGTCGTGCGACATGCGATTCGGGGCCGCCGGTAAGACGATCATCAACCAGATGGAGGTTCCGCTCGGCATCCTCCCGGGTGGAACGGGCACCCAACGTCTCCCCCGGCTCGTGGGCCGAGGTCGAGCGATGGAGATCATTCTGGGCGGCGGCGATATCGACGCGGCGACCGCCGAAGCCTGGGGGCTGCTGAACCGTGCGCTTCCAGCCGATGAGCTGCGACCGTTCGTGACCACGTTGGCACGGCGAATCGCGTCCTATCCGCCGACGGCGGTGGCGATGGCCAAGCAGTCGATCGCCGATGCCGACACGGTGCCACTGCACAACGGCATGCTCGACGAAGCGCACCGGTTTCAGCAAACGCTGCGAGATCCCGAAGCCCAACGGCGGATGCGGCAGTTTCTCGATATCGGCGGACAAACTCGCAATGGTGAGCTACGCCTCACCGAGCTGATTGCCGAACTCTGACCCGCCCGAATCCGGCATCACGGCTCGACGCACGATGTGGAGCGCGATGCCGCTAGACCTGTGGTCATGTCTGACTTTGCCACCTACGCCACGTACCCCTCACTCGTCGATCGACATGTGATCATCACGGGAGGAGCCGACGGCATCGGGGCTGGTCTCGTGGAACAGTTCGCGCGTCAGGGCAGTCGAGTGAGTTTCCTCGACATCAATCGAGCGAAGGCCGAGACTCTCCTTGCGACGTGCACCGAAGCAGGGGTTCCGCATCAACCGACGTTCTACGAGGTCGACCTCGTCGACGTCGCTGCGCTCCAAAGCGCGATTGCGACGGCCCTCACGGCATCGGGCCCGATCGACGTGTTGGTGAACAACGCCGCTAACGATGATCGCCACGGTTGGGCCGACATGACCGTCGAGTACTGGAACGATCGGCTGAACACGAACCTGCGCCACTACTTCTTTGCGCTGCAGGCTGTTGCTCCAGCGATGATCGAAGCCGGCCGGGGGTCGATCGTGAACATCGGCTCGAGCAGCTACATGATGCAGGAGGACTTCTTCCCCGGTTACGCCATTGCGAAGTCAGGGGTCGAAGGCCTCACACGAACGATGGCTCGCACCTTTGGACCCCACAACATCCGCGTGAACACGGTGCTTCCCGGCTGGGTCGCAACCGAGCGCCAGCTCGAAAAGTGGTGGACGCCCGAGGGCGAGGAAGGCACGCTCAACGACCAGGCACTGAAGCGCCGCATCTACCCGCCCGAGTTCGCACAGATGGTCTTGTTTCTCGCCGCAGACGACGGCGCCGCCTGCACGGCCCAGGAGTTTCTTGTCGACGGTGGACGTCGTTGATTGCAATTTCATTACATCGCGCGACGTTTCATCATGCGAACGCGTCTATGTTCCGATAGGCCAATGGGCCTACAACTGCGGGGAGTGTCCCCGTCACCAACTGCCGGAGAAATTGATGACCCCTGTTACCCCCATAACCCACCAGGTTCCAACCGCCACCGTCCGCCCCGGCGACGAACCAACCGCCGAAGAATTTGCTGCAGCTGCCCGTAAGCACAACGACCGCGCCGAGACCCTTCGAGCCCAGGCTGAAACTGCGCCGAGCATGCTTGCTGAGACCTATCGCCGCCGGGCCGCCGAGCTCGAACTCGCCGCATTCGTTCAGCAGGTTCGTGCTGAGGCCAAAGGTTACCCGGCGCCCGCGTCGTCTGCTGCGTAGCCAGCTACGCCTTACGGAACTGCCGGGCTTTCGAGCAAGCTGAGAAGCTCGCGGCGGAGGTCGCCGAACGCATCGCTCGTCTCATCGCGCGGCCGTGGTATGTCGATATCGATGACGTCGCGAATCTCGCCAGGTTTCGCTTTCATCACGCCACCCGGTCGCCGAGGTAGATGGCCTCAGCCACGCTGTGGGTAACGAAGACAACCGTCTTGCGAGTCTGTTCCCAGATCTCGACAGGCGCCTTCTGCATGTGGCTTCGGGTCTGCGCGCCGATGATGAGCAAGCCAACGAACATCGCGGTCAGGTCGTTGAAGAAGCGGGCTTGATAGATGAGCTTTCCGACTCCCCATTCGGCGAGGACGGAGAGCATCTCGCCACCGACTAATGCCCGCCATGCGTAATCGATACCAAGGCGAAGACCGGTGATCGTGGCCACCATCGATGCGGGCAGGCACATACACCCTCGGGAACAGGCCAAGGCGCGACACGCCGAGGAGGGCGGCCGCCATCTCTTCGACCTTCAGGTTGACCCACTCAAAGTCGTCCCACGCCAGACCGTCGGTCTCCTCGAAGTAGCGGCGCAGGACCTGCTCAGCACCGGAACCGAGACGGGTCGCAATCGTTTCGCCTTTGAGTGACTCCCAGTCGGTGAAACCGGCATCGCTCTTGACGATTGTCGAGTACGGATCGCCGCGTTGCATGATGGCCAGGATGACGGCCTCGTTCGGGATGGCGTCGAACAGCGCAGAGCTCTTGCTGTCGGAACCACCGTTGATGGCGATGTCTCCGGCGATGAGGGCCTGATTGTTCTCGGTGCCGGAACTGAACAAGATGTGTTCGACGAGTGTCGCGGTGTTTCATCACCCCATTGGGATGCGTCGTTGGCATCATGGCGACGTTGGGCCCGCTCCCCTGGGCAACGCGCTCGCAGAAGTTTGACTGGTGCGGCCGCATCGGTTTCACTTTCCGCTGAGCTGTCTGATTCGAGCAGCGGGGGAAGCAGCGGAGGCTGAAGATGACCGACATGAGCACCTACCCGACACCGAACACCGACCGGTTAGCGGCGGAACGGGATCAATGGGTGGCGTCGAGCGTCATCGGGCGACCGTTCTTTGTCGAGCGAGCCGAGGGCGCTCGCATTTGGGATGTCGATGGCCGGGAGTTCCTCGACTTCGTCGGGGGTATCGGTACCGCGAACCACGGCCACAGCAATCCGGAAATCATCGCCGCAGTCAAAGCGCAGCTCGACACCTACCTCCACCAGTGCTTTTCGTTGCACAGCTACGAGCCCTACATCGAGGTCTGCAAGCTCCTGTGTGAGTGCCATCCCGGCGACTTCGAGAAGAAGGCGTTCCTTGCGAACTCTGGCGCCGAGGCTGTCGAGAACGCGGTCAAGATTGCCCGGTACTACACGAAGCGCGACGGCATCATCTGCCTCGACAACGCGTTTCATGGTCGCACGCTCATGACCATGACGCTCACAGCGAAGGTCCGCCCGTACAAGTTGGGCATGGGGCCGTTCGCTCCCGAGGTCTACCGCACGACGGGTCCGTATCCGTTCCGCGGCATCAGCACCGACGACGCGATCGATGGTCTCCATCGGCTGCTGAAGAATCAGGTCGACCCGAGCAACGTGGCGGCCATCATCTACGAGCCGGTGCAAGGCGAAGGCGGCTTCTTGCCGATGCCCGACGACTACCCGGTACGGGTGCAAGAGATCGCCGCCGAGCACGGGTTCCTCGTGATCGCCGACGAGGTGCAGTCGGGCATGGGTCGAACCGGTACGCCGGCTGCCGTCGACCACTATGGCGTCACCCCCGACCTCATGACGTGGGCGAAGTCGATGGGCGGCGGGTTACCGATCTCGGGCGTTTCCGGCCGGGCCGAGGTGATGGACTGCGTACACAAGGGCGGCATCGGCGGAACCTACGGTGGCAACCCGCTGTCGTGTGCCGCGGCGAAGGTTGCGATAACCCAGGTGCTCGATCCGAACTTTCAGGATTCGGCGAAAGCACTCGGCGCTCGCATGCGGGCTCGCCTCGACGACCTCAGCAAGCGCACCGCGGCTATTGGCGAAGTTCGCGGCCTTGGTCCGATGCTCGGTATCGAGCTCGTGGACGCCGACGGCCGGCCTGATGCCGAGAGCACCGCGGCCGTCGTCAACGCGGCCTTCAACAAGGGATTGATCGTGATGGGCGCGGGCGTCGACTCGAACGTGATCCGTGTGCTCGTGCCGCTGGTCGCGACCGAGGCCGACATCGAAGAAGGCATGACGATTCTGGAGAGCTGCTTGCAGGCGGCCAGCGCGTAGCTCGGCCATACTTGCCGGATGCCCGCACCGCTTGAAGGAATACGGATACTCGATTTCAGTCAGGTCGTGGCCGGACCCGTGGCGACCATGCTTCTTGCCGAACAAGGCGCCGAGGTCATCAAGATCGAAGCTCTCGAAGGCGACATTCTTCGGCGCGGGCAGTCGTTCGTCAAGAACGGCATGAACTCGCTGACGATGAACTGCAATCGCGGCAAGAAGAGCATTGCCATCGACCTGCGCCAGCCGGAGGGGCTCGCAATCGTCATGGAACTAGCGTTGACCGCCGACGTCGTGATCCAGAACTTTCGGGCCGGTGCGATCGAGCGCCTGGGTATCGACGCCGACGAACTGCGAGCCGCGAACGACCGGCTCATCACGGTCTGGATGTCGGGCTACGGCCCGACGGGTCCGCTCGCTGAGAAGCCGGTATTCGACCCGGTGATTCAGGCCGTCACCGGCCACATCGCAGTGCAAGAGAATCCGCAGATTCCGCTGCCGGACGTGCACCGCACGATCATCATGGACAAGTCGACCGCGTTGACCGCGGCGCAGGCGATTACGGTCGCGTTGTTCGTCCGCGAGCGCACCGGCCAGGGCCAACACATCGAACTGGCGATGATCGACTCGGCCCTGTACTTCTTTTGGCCCGACGGAGCGATGCGCCATGCACTACTCGACGACGACGTTTCAGCCGGTGTGACCCTGTACGAGTCGATGTCGGTCGCGCAATGTGCCGACGGCCACTTGGTCTATTTCCTGGTCGATGACGCAAACTGGCAAGGTATGTTCCGCGCTATCGAACATCCCGAGTGGGGCGAAGATCCGCGGTTTTCGACGTCGCTTGCGAGGATGGAAAATCTGCCGGCGGCCGGCGATCTGATCTCGGCGGCGTTGCTCGACTTCACACGCGACGACTTGCTTGCTCGTCTCGATGCCGAGGATGTCCCGGCTGCGCCGATGCTTGCCGTCGATGAGGTGCCGAGCTATCCGCAGGTCGTCCATAACGAGTCGCTCGTCGAGTGGGACCACCCCCAAGCCGGCCGAGTCCGCTCCCCCAAGGCGGCCGCCAAGTTCTCCGCCACCCCGAACGAAGAACGGTGGTGGGTGCCGACCCTCGGCGAACAAACCGACGAGATCCTCTCGATGGTCGGACGCGACGACGACGCGATCGCCGCACTGCGGGCTGACGGCATCGTCGCTTGAACCGGCCCGACAAGTGTCCGGAGCTCGCGTTGATTTGCGCGAAGCTCTGCCCATGAATGGCAACGGGAAACTGACAGGTCGGGTCGCCGTCATTACGGGGGCGGCGAGCGGCATGGGTCTGGCAACCGCCGAGCGGTTTATCGAAGAAGGTGCCTCGGTCGTCATCGCAGACTTCAACGCATCCGCCGGTCAGGAGGCCGCCGATCGACTCGGTGATCGCTGTCGCTTTACCCGCTGCGATGTCTCGGTCGAGGACGACGTGGCCGCGGCCGTCGCACTGGCAACCGATGCCTTTGGCCGACTCGACATCATGTTCAACAACGCTGGCATTGGTGGCGCGTTCGGGCCGATCACCGAGATCAAGGCCGATGACTGGGACACGACGTTCGCCGTGCTCGTGAAGGGTGTGTTCCTCGGCACGAAACACAGTGCGCGTGTGCTGATCGATCAGGGCGAGGGCGGGTCGATTATCAACACCGCCTCGATCGCCGGGCTCGGCGGTGGTGCGGGCCCACAGGCCTATTCGGCGGCAAAGGCCGCCGTCGCGAATCTCGCGACCACAACCGCCGTTGAGTTGGCGCCGTATTCGATTCGGGTCAACGCAATCTGCCCGGGCCTCATCTTTACGCCGCTCATGCACTCGGGTGACGAAGCCGATGCCGAACAAGTCATGCGCGACTTCCAGCCATTGCCGAAACGCGGCGAAGGGGCCGACATCGCAGGAACGGCGCTCTGGCTGGCCAGCGACGACGCCGCCTTCGTCAGCGGTCAATCGATCACCGTCGACGGCGCATTGCTGGCGAGCGGCCCGCGCATCTTCGGACAGATGAAGAATACGCGGAACCTCCACCGCATGGTCGGCATCGCTCACGGCACGACCGGCCAGGCCGCGAGCGTCGAACGGCTGCCGGAGTAACCGTGATCGCCGACCCGCCGATTTATCTCCCGACGTGGTTCCAGGGCCCGACCGGCCACGGCCAGGGTGGCTGGACGGCGCACCGCATGCAGCAGCAGATCGGCGAGCCCGCGACGTTCGCGCTGCGCCAGCCGATCCCGTTGGAAACCGACCTCTACGTCGAAGCGGTCGACGATGCCTGGCACTTGGTTGCTGCGCGCGCCGATGCCCCGATCATGATCGCGACTCGGTGGGACGGCCCCTACGCCGAGACGGATGCAGTCTCTGTCGCCGCGGCGCAAGCGGCGACGGAACAATTCCCGCTCGCCGGTGACCTTCATCCCGTTCCCGAGTGCTTCTCGTGCGGCCTGAATTCCGACTCGATGGGTGTGCATAGCGGTCCGCTCGGCGATGGCCGGTGGGCCACCGATTGGCGGCTGCCGGCCTGGGCGGTCGACGCCAATGGAGCGGTTGACGACGGTGCGCTCTGGGCGGCCATCGACTGCGCTGCCGCCTGGTACGCCGGATGCGAAGGTGGCATCCGACGGTCGGTCACCGCACAGCTCGCCGTCGACATACGACAGCCGCTGCAACCGGGCGAGGTCTATTCGCTGGTCGCCTGGGCCGGCGACTACGACGGCGACTGGGACGGCCGCAAGCGTGGAGCCGCATCGTCGGCCTTCGATACCAAAGGTTCGTGCATCGCCGTGGCTCGGTCCTTCTGGATCGCCCTCGAGTAGGAGGCTGCTGAGCAATATATGCCGCACTTCTCGGCGTCCATCCATCGCCGCTCGCTGCGTTCTCAGAAGCGCCATTCCACCACAAGGAGTGCCGCTTCCTACGGCCTTGCGAGCACCGCGTCTGGCCGCCGATCAGCACACCGGCATAACTCAGCAGCCTCCTTGGACCCGAACGCGACAGCGAGAAGAGTTCTCGGTGAATGGCCGCCGTTCGGCGGAACCATCAGCCGATGAACGGTCGAAATTCGACGGTGAACGGTCGCTGAGGGGTAGGAAGTCGTCTCGGTGAGCCCCGCTCGACCGCTCGCCGGTGTCTGGTTCCCGTCCACCAATCTTTCGCTGCCGTCCGGCGAAGTTCGCTTCACAACTGCGGCGAACGCGGGTTGGCTTGGGCCTTGATACGTGTGGCCGCTCAGGGCCACGCGCTTCACGAGGGGGAGCTTGTGAACGTAGGACCACGGCGCACTATTGCGCCGATTCTCACCTGTGGCGAGCGCTCGTAGCCGCGCGGGCACGATGCCCGCAATCCATCAGCGCAACCGTCGTGTTCGACGCGACGGGCAACAGGGGGATCAATGACAATGACGGACAGGCCCGCGGCCTCGGCGCCTGCTGACGCGGGAGCAGTGACGATCGCGTCGCTCGCCCGTGATTGGGCGACTCGGAGCCCCGGGCATGTGGCGCTCCGCGAGAAGGACCTTGGCATTTGGCAGGAGTACGACTGGAACCGCACGTGGGACTTGGTCGAAACGGCTGCGCATGGGCTCTTGTCGTTGGGCGTCATGCCAGGTGATCGAGTCACGATCCACGCCGAGGATCGTCCCGAATGGGTCATTCTCGACATCGCGATTGTCGCCATCCGGGCGACAACCGTCGGGATCTACCCGACGAACCCGGCAGCCGAGGTGGCATACACCCTGGCCGATTCGGGTTCCGCCGTTCATATCGCCGAGGACCAAGAACAGGTCGACAAGGTCTTTGAGATCGACCCGTCAGGTACCCATGGGCTTCGGTCGCTGATCTACCTCGAGCCTCGCGGGTTCGCCGGTTTCGACGACGAACGCCTCATCTTCTGGCAGGACTTCCTTGACCGGGGCCGTGAGCATCGCGAGGCGAACCCCCACGCGGTCGCGGAACGTATGGCCGAGGCCCAAGCCGACGACGTGATGACGCTCGTCTACACCTCCGGCACGACGGGTCCGCCGAAGGGCGCGATGTTGACGAACTCGAATTCGATGTTCGCGATCGAGAAAATTGTCGAAGAGACCGCGGCGTACCCCGACAACACGGCCCCGAACCCCAGCGATGAAATCCTCACCTACTTGCCGCTGTGCCATGTCGCCGAGCGCATCTTCTCGACGTGGACCATGCTCGCCGGTGGGCCGACGTTGAACTTCGCCGAGTCGATCGAGACGGTGACGATGAACCTGCGTGAGGTGCAGCCCACGCTGTTCTTCGCGGTTCCGCGCATTTGGGAGCGACTCCACGCGGGCGTCCAGATCCGGGGCAGCGACGCATCGCGCTTCAAGAAGCTTTGGCTCGACCTTGGACTGAAGGTCGCCGACTACATCGGCAAAGCCAAGGTCGGCAATGGCGGCAAGCACACCGCCATCAGCCGCGTGCTCCACTGGATTTTTTACCCGCTTGTGTTTCGCGCGTTGCAGGAACGTATCGGGCTTCGGCATTGCCGCCGGGCTGCGAGTGGCGCCGCTCCGATCTCGCCCGAAGTGCTCCAATTTTTCATGGGCATCGGGATCGAGGTCTTTGAGCTGTATGGCATGACCGAGAATTCAGCGGTCGCCACGGTCAACTATCCAGGTCGCCTGAAGCTCGGCACCGTAGGCGAGCCCTACCCCGGCACCGGTCTTCGCATCGACGAGACAACAGGCGAGATTCAAAGCAATCACCCGGGCGTTTTCGCCGGCTACTGGAACAAACCGGACAAGACCGCAGAGACCTTCACCGACGATGGTTGGCTGCGCACTGGCGACGTCGGCGAATGGGTCGATGACACCCACGTCAAGGTCGTCGACCGGATGAAAGACATCATCATCACGTCGGGCGGTAAGAACATCTCACCGTCGGAGATCGAGAACACGCTCAAGGCCTCGCCGTATCTGAAAGAGGCGATGGTTATCGGCGACGGACGGAAGTACCTGACCGCACTCATCGCTATCGAGATGGACGTCGTCGGCGATTGGGCCCTGCGGAAGAACATTCCCTACACGACCTACCGGGACCTCACCGAGAAGTCCGAGGTGGTCGAGTTGATGCAGGGCATCGTCGATGACTGCAACACGAAGTTCTCACGGGTCGAGGGGATCAAGAAGTTCAGACTGATTCCCAAAGAGCTCGACCACGAAGACGGCGAGCTCACGGCGACGCAGAAGCTCAAGCGCTCGGCCATGTTGGATCACTTCGGCGAGCTTGTGGAGTCGATGTACTGATGCTGCACCTTCTCGCTCAAGTCGACCCGGGGGGCGTCAGCGTCTTCGCGACGCTCATCAATACGATCGTCAAAGGTCTCGCTATGGGTGGCGTGTACGCCATCATCGCTCTGGGCTTTGTGATCATCTTCAAAGCGACGCAGGTGGTGAACTTCGCCCAGGGTGCGCTCGCCGCGGCCGGTGCGTTGTTCCTGTCGTTCTTGGTCTTCGACCAAGTGAGCAGCGATGTTCCTCGCGGCCAGACCCCATTCACTTGGTGGCGGGCTCCATTCGCCGGCGAAGGGCTGCCGAGCGTCGCCGAGCAATGGGCTTCGGTCGGGCTCGTGGCGCTCGTTGCGGGACTCGTGGTCGCGTTGCTCGCCGGGCGGCAGATCTCGGCGCATGCACTTGGTGTTGCGTTTGTTGCGTTTCTGGCTTGTCGGTGGCTCGCCACCCGATCGGGGTTCACCTGGCTCGACTCGCCCTTTGTCAGCCTGCTTGTTGCCCTCGCCGTCGGCACGGTGGTCGGCGTGTTGTGGAAGGGCTGGAAGCCGCCGATGGAAATGCTCGTCGCTGGCGGTGTCGCCGTGGTCGCTCAGCTGATCATCGCGGCGATCGATACCAAGTGGGTCGAGTGGATGGGCAATCTCACCATCGCTCTCCTGTTCGGTGCGCTGTTCGGGATGTTCCTTGAGCGGGTCGCGATCCGGCCGATGATCGGCCAGCCGTTGTTCTCGATGGCCATCATCACGCTCGGCCTCGAAATTGTCATCCGCCAGTTCGCGTCGGACTCGGTTCGCATTCTTAGTCGCCCGGTCAGTGCCCCCTGGGCGGCGGACCTGTCGCTCGAGGGCTCTGACGGCGGGTTCCGTATCGGCGGTGCGTTCTACAACTGGAGCTGGGTCGCAATTCTGATCGCCGCCGGCCTGTCGTTTGTGGCCGTCAACATCTTCTACCGATCGAAGTTGGGCGTCGCGATGCGAGCTGTTTCGTTCGATCAGGAAGCAGGAATGGCCCAAGGCATCAACGTCGGCCAGGTCTTCGCAATCGCATGGGCCCTCGGCGCCGCCCTCGCCGTACTCGGCGGCGTCTTCGCCACCCAGCCCCCGATTTCACAAGAAGGCGCAGTGACGGTCACGACTGCTCTCGTCGCCTTCCGAGCCCTGCCCGCGATCATTCTCGGCGGCCTCGATTCGGTGAAGGGGGCGCTCATCGGCGGCCTCGCGATCGGCCTCGCCGAGATCTTCGCCGGCGAGTACCTGGCGTCGTGGCAACGGACCCTCGGTGCTGGTTACCAGCAGATCGTGCCCTACATCGTGATGCTCGCAGTTCTGTTGATTCGGCCCTATGGCCTGTTCGGTACACCAGAAGTTCGGAGAGTTTGACATGCGTGGACGGCCAAAACTCTTCACGTCGTATGAGGCTGACGCCGCGATTTTCCCGACCACGCTGCAGCGCTGGCTCGTGGGCTTCGGGGTACTCGTTCTGTTCCTGATGCCCTTCGACGTACCGCTCATCTCGGGCCCGGTCCCCGACTCGTGGCCCGTGCTATCGAAGATCCCAATCCTGAACGACGGTCTACCGTTTGTGCGGTTCCTTGGTGATGCCAACTGGATCCGACCAATGACCGAGGTGTTCATCTTTGGCGTTGCCGCCTTGGGGCTCAACATCCTCACGGGGATGGGCGGTCAGGTCTCGCTCGGTCACTCGTTCTTCATGGGTGCCGGCGCCTGTACCGCAGCGGTACTCGGCGGCGCCGAAGGCGGCCGCTTCTGGGGTATGGGCCTGCCGGTCTGGATCTGGCTCCCGGCCGCCGGTGTTGTCGCCGCGCTGATCGGCATCGTGGTCTCGCCGACCGCAGTCAAGCTACGAGGTCTCTATCTCGGCATCGTGACGCTCGGCCTCGTCTTCATTGGGGTGCACCTATCCCGGGTGTGGCCACAGATCGCGGGCGACACCGAGTCCGGCCGGAAGTACCCCGAATTCGATTTAAAGCTGTGGAAGGAAGAAGAGCCGCTCCTCGCGGTCTCGTCGGCCGACACCGAGACGGGATGGTTCGGTCTCAATCAGTTCGAGGTCGACGACAAGCAGAAGATCTACATGTTCTGCCTGATCGTGCTCATCGGCATGGCCTTCCTCGCAAAGAACATCATGCGATCCCGCACCGGCCGAGCCTTGCAAGCAATTCGTGACCGCGACATTGCTGCGGAGGTCATGGGCGTTAACGAAGCGAAGTACAAGCGCATCGCCTTCGCCATCTCGTCGTTCTACGCCGGTATCGCCGGCGCCCTGTTCGGGAGTTTCCTCGGCAAGGTCGCCGGCAACCAATTCGACATCTTTCTCGCCGTCGAGTTCATCGCCATTTTGTTGATCGGTGGAGCCGGAACCGTGTCCGGCGCGCTGATGGGCACGTTCTTCGTCGTGATCCTGCCCGAGGCCGTCAAGAAGGTCACCGAGTGGCTGGAACACCAGCAGCACGATCAAGGCTTCTTCGAGCCGATCGCCAACGTGCTTCTGACCGAAGGGCCAGGTGATCTCGGCCCCATTTCAACGGCATCGATCAGTCCGGGTTGGGCGTTAGGCGTCTTCGACTGGAACGTCGTGATCTACGGCTCGCTGATCGTCGTGTTCTTGATCTTCGAACCGCACGGCCTGTTCGGCATCTGGACGAAAATTCGCAACTACTGGAAGGGCTGGCCGTTCACGTACTGACGAACGGCTGCCAGGGCGTCGACAAATCAAATCGACAAAAAAAGTCTGTGGGCCGTCGGCCCAAGAAAAACCAACTGGTCACCTCGACCGGATAGCAGGAGGGATATTTCAAATGAAACGTCTAGTGCGAATGATGGCGGTCTTCGCCATCCTCAGCGTGTTTGCGGTTGCGTGTGGCGCAGCCGAAGACGTAGCTGACGGAGTGGCCGAGACGGCTGGTGACGTTGGCGATGCGGCAGCGGACGCCGCCGACGGTGCCACCGATGCGGTCGAAGACGTCATGGATGACGACGACGCAGCTGACGGCGACGCCGCCGACGGCGATGCCGCCGCCGGGTCAGAACTCTTGACGGACATCGGCGTCTCCGACGACGAAATCCGGATCGGCCTCTCGGCCGACCTTTCCGGACCGTTCTCCGGTCTTGTGTCCGCCCTTGTGACGGCCCAGATCGTGTACTTCGACCGGATCAATGCCGAAGGTGGCATCGCCGGTCGCCAGATCGTGCCGGTCACGCTCGACAGTGCCTACGACGTGCCGACGCACCTCGAAAACTACGCCGAGCTTTCCCAGGAGAGCGACGATGGCGTGGTCATGCTGAGCCAGTCGACCGGCTCGCCGCACACATCGGCGATCGCTGACGACCTCAAGAAAGATGACCTGATCGCGCTGCCACTGTCGTGGTACTCCGGTTGGGGAACCGACTTCGGCGCCAACGTGCTCGAGATGTACACCAACTACTGCATCGAAGGCATGAACGGCGTCGAGTTTCTCGTCGAACAGAGCGGCATCGATACGCCAAAGGTCGCCATCGTTTCTCGCCCCGGCGAATACGGCCAGGACGGTGCCCAGGGCGCGAAGCTCGCCGCCGAACAGCTTGGCCTTGAGGTCGTTGACCTCGAAGCCTCCATCGCCGGTGACGACTTCACCCCGATCGTCTCGACCCTCATCTCCGAAGACCCGGACCTTGTCTGGATCACCTCGTCACCAAGCGAGCTCGCCCAGATCATCGGTGGCGCGGCCGCTGGTGGCCTCGATGCCATCTGGTCAGGTAACTCCCCGTCGTACAACGTCGCACTCCTCGACTCCGAGGTTGCTTCTGCACTCGACGAGTTCTACTTCCACAGCACGTATGCCGCGCTGTGGGGCGCCAATGACTCGACCGGCATGCAAGACATGATGTCGACGATGCAGGCCGAAAACCCGCAGGGCACCTACGCCGAAGCTGACTCGTACTACGTCGGTTGGACGCAGGCCATGCTGACCGAAGCCATCCTCGAGCTCGCAGCCGAGAACGGCGACATGACTCGTGCTGGCGTCGTCGCGGCGGCCAACGAGGTCTCCATCGACTTCCAGGGCCTCGCCCCGGATCAGCTCTGGTACGGCGACCCGAACGACTACGTCGTGCGCGCCTCGTACATCTACGACGTCGTCCTCGACAACGCCACTCCCGGTACCTCGATCACCGAAGACGGTGGTTCCGGTCTTGTACTCCTCAAGGACAACTGGGTCGGCAACGTCGCCGCCGACTTCACCTACACGGGGCCTTGCTTCGTATCTGAGGGCTAACACCAGCTCTGCCTGATGCCGGTCGGGGGTCCTCCCAGTCCTCCGGCCGGTACGGGCGTTTCGGTTCTATTCAAGAAGAAGTCGTCGGGGAGAAGAGAGAGCACGTGCTCGAAGTCGCAAACCTTGAAGTCGTTTACAACGACGTCATTCTCGTTCTGCGAGGACTATCGATCGAAGTCCCTGACAGCAAGATCGTCGCGCTGCTCGGCGCAAACGGTGCGGGAAAGACCACCACACTTCGGGCCATCAGCGGTTTGCTCGAGGTACATGAGGGCGCTGCAACCAAGGGTTCGGTGACCTGGAACGGCGAAGAGATCACGCACCACAATCCGGCCGACATTGTGAAGACCGGGATCACCCAAGTCATGGA
>Ga0114956_1000832_pt1 | contig 23523 bp, 20 predicted proteins | sample MaitaG_FD_87304 | JGI IMG/M metagenome (GOLD analysis project Ga0114956, IMG submission 87304) | Marine algal microbial communities from Maine, USA - Maine_Asex2 metaG | ecosystem: Host-associated > Algae > Red algae > Unclassified | place: Maine, USA | collected 2015-01-05
CCGGGATTGCCCAGTTCGATCAGAGCCGCCCCGGGTGAATTTCAAATCTCGCATTTAAAATTTCAAACCCATCACCTGGAGGGCGAGGGGCCTCCCGAGCCGATTGCCCTAGATCCGGGATTGCCCTGTTCGATCAGGGCCTTCAGAACCTTCAGATCTCGAACAATTGATTTTGAACTTTTTTGGCGCTCCGGTTACTAACTTTGGTGATGAGCGATTCTGGAACCACTGAAACCCCCTCGGCCCAACCTGCAACCCAAGCAGTTGGGCAGCCCTCAGACATAGGGGGAACGTCGCCCCAAGGGCACACCTGCCTGGTCAAAGCCGACAACCTGCACAAGACCTTCCGCGATTTCTGGCAGCGCCCGCGCGTCCGCGCCGTGGACGGGGTGACCTTCGAGGTTCGTCAAGGGGAGGTGTTCGGCCTGCTCGGACCGAACGGGTCCGGCAAATCGACCACGATCAAAATGATCCTCGGCTTGCTGTTTCCGACCGAAGGCTCGCTCGAGGTGCTCGGCACCACCCCGCGCGACGTCAAAACCAAGGCCCGCCTCGGCTACCTACCGGAAGAGTCCTACCTTTATAAATATCTCAACGCCGAGGAGACACTCGAATTTTACGGCAAGTTGTTCGACCTTGATGCCGCCACGCGCAAGCAGCGCATCACCGAACTGCTCGACATGGTCGGCCTGCCGCACGCGCGCAAACGCCTGGTCGGCGAATATTCCAAAGGCATGCAGCGGCGGATTGGCCTCGCCCAGGCGATCATCAACAACCCTGATTTGGTGATCCTCGACGAACCGACCTCCGGCCTCGACCCGATCGGCACCCGTCAGGTGAAGGACCTGATTCTGCACCTGAAAAACAACGGCAAGACGGTCATTCTCTCCTCCCACTTGCTGTCCGACGTTGAAGATGTCTGCGACCGCATCGCCATTTTGTACGGTGGTAAAATCCGCGCGATGGGACCGATCCGCGACCTGCTCCGCTACGAGGACCGCTACCAGATCAACCTGCCCGCGCTGGAAGCGGACGAACTAAAGCAGGTTCTCGCCGTCGTGCGGGAAAAACTCGGCAGCGAACCCCACCTCGACCAACCCAGCCGCAACCTCGAACAGTTCTTCCTCGAGGTCGTGAAAGAAGCCCGCAAAGAAGTCACCGAACAAGGCGGCGCCGGACCCGAAGCCGACGTGGCCGACTATCTTGGTAGTAGCTAGTAGCCGGTAGCCAGTAGTTAGGTAGTAGCCACGAGGGGACATCCCAAAACCCGCATCCCGCATCTCGCATCCCGAAACCCGCATCCCGAAACCCGCACCTCGCATCCCGCACATCGCATCCGCATGAGACGTATCGCTGCCATCACCATCATCGCCCTCCGCTCTGCTATCCGTTCGCGGATTGTGTTGTTGTTGATGATCCCCTTGTTCCTCGCCGTCGTGGCCATCCCGATCTTGGTCAAAGGCGACCAGACCGTCTCGGGTTCGGTGCAGATTATGGTTCAATGGAGTCTCTGGCTCGCCCTGGCCATTCTGAGCATTGCCACACTCTGGTCGGGCTGTGCCGCCATATCCTCCGAGGTCGAGGAGAAGCAAATCCATCTAATCATCACCAAGCCAGTGACCCGATTGCAACTATGGCTGGGCAAGTGGCTCGCGCTGCTGATCCTCAACGCGGTCTTGCTCGTGTTCACCGGCATCTGTGTTTATACGATCGTCCAATACCGCAGCAACAAAGCGGTGGCGGCGGAGAAGGACCCGGCGAAGCGTGCCGAGATCCGGCGTATGCTCGACGAGGAACTGCTGGTTTCGCGGACCCGCGCCAAACCCGATTTCGACATCAAGGCATTGGCTCGCCAAGCGCGCGAGCAGATTACCGATGGCAACCGCAAGCAGTTTGAGGCGGGTGAGATCGACGTGATGCCGCCCTCGCCGCCGCTCGGCGAAATCGCCGAAATCCTTGGACGCCGCGCCGGCAAAGTGAATCACGAGCAGATTAAACACTGGGACTTTACGCTGCCACACCGCCCCGACCCCGAACGCCCCGTCTTCCTCTATTACAAATATCACAGCGGCGACATCTATAAACGTCTATGCGAAGGCCTGTGGATTTTTGGCAACGAGTCCAACAAGGTCGAGATCACCGTCATTCCGACCGAACACAAAACGCGCCGCCCGATCAGCATCGAGATCCCGCACAGCGCCATCGCCGAAGACAACACCGTGCGTATCGCCTACCACAACATCGACACCGCCGGCGTCGGCAAAGACGGCGCCTCTTCGGTGTTTTTCGATATCACCGACCACCTTGAAGTTCGCTATCGCTCTGGCAGTTTCCTCGGCAACTTTGTCCGCGTATTACTGATGATGTTTTTCCAACTCGCCTTTCTCGCCGCGGTGGGCGTGACCATGGGCTCGTTCTTCTCGCTGCCCGTCGCCACGTTCTCAGCGGTCGGCTTATTGTTCGTGCAGACGCTGTCCGGCTTTTTGGAAACCAGTCTCACCGAGGACAACTCCGGTAGCGCGCTGATGCAACCGGTGTACGACTTTCTGCTGGTGCTCATCCGCCCCTTGCGCGGCCCGCAAATTTTCGAACTCCTCGCCAACGGTCTCGAAGTGACCATGGGCTATCTGTTGTCGACCTTCCTTTGGAAGGTGTTGTTGTACGGCGGCATCTTTGCGCTGCTTGGCAGCCTCGTCCTCAAACGCCGCGAACTCGGCTTGCCCTCCTGACGCTTTCACTCCCGAACCGCACATGAAGTTCAAATCCCTCCTCTTCCTCATCATCGGCCTGCTGCTCATCTGGCTGTCCGGGCGCATGCACAAGCCGATGCAGTCGCTACGCTGGGCCGGCGGCGAACCCGACGAGGTCATGTGGGGCGAAGATGCCGACCCGACCGTCAAACTGGTCACCGTCATGCTCGGCCCGTTCCGCGGCGTGATCGCCGACGTGCTGTGGATTCGTGTGTCGCGACTGCAAGACGAAGGGAAATACTTCGAACTCGTTCAGCTCGCCGACCTGATCACCAAACTCGAACCCCGCTTCCCCGAAGTCTGGGACTACCACGCCTGGAACATGGCGTACAACGTGAGTGTCTACTTCGACGATCCAGAGGAACGATGGCGTTGGGTTCAGAACGGGGCCAACCTGATCAAAGACGAAGGGCTCAAATATAATCCGACCAACGCCAAACTACACGACCGACTCTCCTGGATCTATCAACACAAGATCGGGATGAATAGCGACAACGCGCACTACTACTACAAGCAGCAGTGGTTCGAGGAGATGGAGGCGCTCATCCCAAGCGGCAAACTCGGCGATGTCGTGTTCCCGCCGGCGTTGCTCGAGAAGGGCGCGCCGAGCCCGTACAAACTCGGCGAATACGAGAAGATGCTCGAGGAAGGCACCATCAGCACCAACGTGTTCAAACTGATCACCGACTACAAAATGCGCCCCTACGTGTTGAAAAAAGTAGATGAAAAATACGGTCCGCTCGACTGGCGCCTCGTCACCGCCCACTCCCTCTACTGGGCCAGCATGGGGCTCGAATACTCGAAGAAAATGGACCACGACACCGAGCAACTCTACCGCCGTATCAGCCAATCGATGATGCAGCAGTTCCAACGCGGCAGCGCCATCCCGCTGCCGGAATCGAAGGTGATGCGCTTCCTGCCCGAACTCGACATGGTCGGCGACGTCATCCAGTCCTACAACGACGCGATCGAGGCCAACCCCGACCAAGGGACCTTCCCGGCCGGCCGAAAAAACTTTTTCCGCATCGCGATCCCGCTTCTCTATCTGTTCGACCGCGAGGACGAAGCGCGCAAATACTACGACATGATGGGCCAGATGTATCCGTCCGACACCCGGGCGCCGTTCGAGGACTTCGTCAAACGTCTCGGCGAAAAACCTATCGGCAGTATCAACAACGTCGAAGCTTTTAGTCTGGTCGTCGGCAATCTCAGTCGCGCCCAACGTATCCGCACGACCAATCCGGTCGAGGCGGCGCAGTTGCAGGCCACCGCCCAGCAAGTGTTTAAGGGCTATGGCACCCGCATCCGCGGCGAAGTGATGTTCAAACGCATCGGCCTCGGCACCTGGGATGAAATGCTCTACGCCGCCGACCTGTACAACCGCGCCACCCAGCGCCCCACCCCGCTGTTGCCCCCGCGACCGACCCCGCTGCGTCCGCCGGAATAAGTGCGGCTTGGGAGCTCTCCCCAGTGAATTTCAAATTTCCGATTTTAAATTTCAAAGGGCTTGCCCCGCCCAAGGTTTGAAATTTGAAATTCCACATTTGAGATCATCCAATCGTGAAAGGCTCGGGACGCTCCTCGCCGCCGACGTTTTAAATTTGAGATTCGAAATTTGAAATCAAACTTGATGGTGTCCCAAGGCGAGCAATTATCCATCGTAAAAGGCTTGGGACTCTCCTCGCCTGCCAGCGTTTTTAAATTTTTTAAATTTGAAAAATTTGAAATTCCAAATTTGAGATCAACGACCCGCTTTACAGCTTTGTTACAGACGCGAACGCGCGTTCGGCGTACCTTGTTCTATGGCCGAACCATCCACGATCTGTCTCGTCGAAGACGACCTAGCAATCCGCGAAGCAGTGTCCATCGCGCTGCGCGCCCATGGCTACGAGGTGATCACCGCCGCCGACGGCACCGAGGGACTGCGCGCGGCGGTCCGGGCCGGTTACGATTTGCTGCTGCTGGACCTGGTGCTGCCCGGGCGTTCGGGCTTGGAAATTCTTGCCGAAGTGAAACTCACCCGGCCCACCTTGCCGGTCATCATCCTCTCGGCGCTCGGCGACGAAGCCGACCGGGTGAAGGGGTTGAAACTCGGCGCCGATGACTACATGGTGAAGCCCTACTCGATGGCCGAACTGCTGGCCCGTATCGAGGCCGTGCTGCGCCGCTCGCCCGAACGCCCGCAGGACGTGCCCGAACTGAAGTTCGGCGGCGGCACCATCGACCTTGAACGCGCCGAGATCCGCTTTGCCGACGGCAGCCGGGCCGACCTCTCCGAACGCGAGTCGCACCTGCTCCGCTACCTCGCCGGCAACCGCGGCCGCGCCGTCTCGCGCGAGGAAATCCTGCAACGAGTCTGGCGCCTCGATCCGAGTTCGGTGACCACCCGTACCATCGACATGCACGTCGCCCGCCTGCGCGACAAACTCCGCGACCCCGAACTGCTGATCACCGTCCGCGGCAAAGGCTACATGTATGCCGCCCGTTCAGCCCCACCTTCCAAGTCGACATGAATCCCCGCTGGATATGGCCGGTCTTCCTGCTCGCGCTGGTCGCGCTGATCGCGACCACGGCGTGGAGCAGCCAGCGTGCGCTCCGCCTGCAACGCGAACACAGCGCCGCGCTCGCCGAGGCCGCGCGCGAAAACCAAATCCGCCTGGCGCTGTTCAAGATGGATTCGATCATCGCGCCGCTGCTGCAACAGGAGTCCAACCGCCCGGCGGCCGACTACCACGACGACGAACCCTCGCCGCTGCAACAGCGTACCCCGCGCTACATCAACGTGCACTTCACCTGCTCCTCGTTCTCCCTCGACGAAATTGCCTCGCCCCAAGTGCCGGACCCGAACTGGATCACCACCTCCACCGTCGACGGCTCGCACCTGCGCCTGAAAGTGGTCAGCGACAACTGCGCCTGCGACACGCTCAGCGACTCCATCTTCGGCCCCGAACACGCCGCCTGGCCGGAAGACCGGATGCGGCCGATGTGGATCAACGACTTGCTGGTGCTCGCCCGCCGCGTGCGCGTTCAGGGCGTCTCCGAGATTCAAGGGTTCTGGCTCGACTGGCCCGCGCTCGAACGCCACCTGCTGGCTGAGGTGGCCACCCTCCTGCCCCGTGCAACCCTCATTCCGCTCAGCAACCCGGAAGACCCGAACCATCCCGACACCTCCGAACGCGACGCCAACCGCAGTCTCGCATCCCTGCCGATCGGGATCGAACCCGGTCCGGTCACCGGCGCCCCGCCCCCGGCCCCGTTCTCGCTGCGCGGTCCGCTCGCCGCCTCCTGGGCCGGCCTGATGCTCGCCGCGCTCGCCACCGGATCGCTGCTGTTCGGCGTGCTGCGTTTGTCCCGTCGGCGCGGCGACTTCGTCTCCGCGGTCACCCACGAATTGCGCACGCCGCTCACCGGCCTGCAGATGAACGCCGATCTGCTCGCCGACAACGTCGTCTCCGACCCCGAACAACGCGCGCAAATCTCTCGCCGCATCCAAGGCGAATCCCGCCGGCTCGGCCACTTGGTGGAAAACGTGCTCGCCTATGCCGGTCTCGAACACGGTCCGGGCGCCCGCCGTCTGGAAGCCACCAGCCTCCATGCCATCCTCGAACGCGCCACACCACGCCTGCGCGATCGCGCGGCCCTGGCCGGGTTCGAACTGATCGTGGACAAAGCGCAAGACACCCCCATCGAAACCGACCCGGTGGCCGTCGAACAAATCCTGTTCAACCTCGTCGACAACGCCTGCAAATACGCCATCGACCCCGAACGCCCGCAGCTCGAACTCCACCAGTCCGGTCGACAAATTCTCCTCCGCGATTACGGCCCCGGCATCCCCCCGTCCGAACGCCGCAAACTGTTTCAACCCTTCCACAAGTCCGCCGCCGCCGCAGCTGGTTCGGCCCCAGGCGTCGGCCTCGGACTCGCCCTGTCACGCCGCCTCGCCGCTCAACTCGGCGCCGAACTCAAGTTGACAGATACCGAAGGAGCCGGCGCAACGTTCTCCTTGCGTTTCAACTCTTAATAGTTGGGCACGTCGTGACAACACTCGTGCCGTGAACGAAGCCCATTATTCCAGAGAGAGGTTCGAGGAACGTCCGCATTCGATCGAGGTGCCTTTGAGGCCGGTGATGGTGGCCGTGGCGTGAAGCGTGGGGAAGCACGAGCGGGCGTGCCCTGCTTTTTCCTCAGCGCCGAAGGAGGCCCACTTCGGCGATTGCTGCATGCCGGCTAGCCGCGCCTTGCCCTCTTTCAGTTTGACCGCCAGCGCGCGCATGTTGTCTGCGCCAAGTTCCGAACCGAGGCCGGCGAGCTTGACTGCGCCAAACTCGAATTCGAAAATGTAAACGCCATCAGCCGGGCCTTTGCTGACACCGGTTACCGGGCCGTTGAGCGCCACCGGCTCGGCGTACTTTGCTTTGGCGGCGTTGGCGTCGGCGCGGAATTCGGCAAGAGGGTCACTCGCAAGAGTGGACCATTTTCCACAACGTCCAGCGACAAAAACGCCGGGTACCCACGCACGACAGATGAGCTGCAACCGATCCGCCATATGGCAAACATTTGCCATAGTATGGCAAGGTCCTGCCATGGTATGGCAACCTTCTGCCACTCTATGGCAAGGTCCTGCCATAAGGAAAAGGATCTGAAGTCCGAGGCTACAACCACTCGCGCAGTGCCGCGAGATTGGCCTGTTCTTCGAAGATGGCTTTCACAAGAATTTCAAATCCTTCAACAATCTCGCTGACCAATTCTCCGGACCCGGCTTTCATGCGGAGTTCGAAGGTGTGGTCGTTTAACAGGTATTGTTCGATGGTTTCGGCATCGGTGTCGATGATCCAATATCCGCCGACGCCGTGCGCGGCAAAGTCTTCGAACCTCACTCCGCGGTCGTTTTTTTCGGTCGATTCCGACAGCACTTCCACCGCCAAGTCGGGAACCGGAAATTTCAACGTGTCCGCGTCAAGTCCAGCCGTCTTCTCCAGCGTGAAGAACACGATATCGGGTACGTAGTCGTTGTGCGGAAACACACAGAGGCATTTTTCTAAAAGAACCTTTCCGAGTTCCCGGCAATCGACGTGCGTGCTGGAGGCCCCTCGCCCTCAAGGGTTCATTTGATTCGGACTTTCTATTTTGCTGCTTTCAGAGCTTTGAGCGGCTGGATCAAACGTCCGGTTTCGTTGCCCTCGGGCGTCTCCGAACCGGTTCGATGCAAGATCTTCCAGGCTTCGTCCGGGCCGAGTTCGGGTTGGAGGGCTTTCATCATCGCGACCAGTCCGGACACGTAGGGGGCGGACATGCTGGTGCCGCTGAGTTCGCGGTAGCCGTCTCCGAACGTGGACAGCACCGAGGCGCCGGGGGCGGTGATGCCAAGCTTGAGTTCGTCGACGGTATTGGAGAACGGGGCGCGGTGGCCGTCGGCGGCGATCGCGCTGACGGCGATCACGCGTTCGCAGTTGGCGGGGGAGGAGAAGCGGGCGCTTTGGCGGCGGTTGCCGGCGGATACGACGACGATGGCGCCGTTGTCGACGATGTAGTCGACGGCACGTTGATAAGCGAGGTCACGTCCTTCTTCGGACGGGCCGCCGAGCGACATCGAAATGACGTCGGCGCCAGCGTCGGCCGCTTTGACCATGCCGGCGAGCACCCGTGCCTGGCTGGTGGTTCCGCTGTCTTCGAACACGCGCACGCTCGCGACGCGTAGCCAACTGGTTCCGCCCGACAGCGAGGCGATGCCTTTGCCGTTGTTGGACACGGCGGCGGCGATGCCGGCGCAGTGCGTTCCGTGGCCGCGCGCGTCCGTGTCCGAGTCGGGGTCGATGCTGTGGTAGTGGGCGGCGAGATCTTCGTGGTTGCCGTTCACGCCGGTATCGATCATCACCAGCAGTATCTGTTTTTTCGGCGTTTGTTTACGAACCCATTCGGGGTAGCCTTTGAGGTTCAGCGCGCCGAGGGCCCATTGATCTGTCGCGCGGGGATCGTTGAAGCCGAACGGGCCAGTTTTTGGGGGTGGCTGAGGTGGCTGAGGCGGCTTCGTCGGCTGCTTTTGCTGATGAAGCCGAACCTGTTCGTTGAACTCGACTTGATCCACCAGCGGGGACGCGTCGAGTCGATCGAAAAAGCGATTCAGTCCGTGCAGGCGCGAACGCGGGATGTCGACGGTCATGTAGTCGTCGAGTTCGGTGTCGTCGGGGCGGGCAATGGCGTCGAGCAGCGGGGTGAAGGTGAGGTCGGGAAAAGCCGCCTGCAGGTCGGCGATGTCGGTTGCCGGATTGGCGACGTCGATCAGCAGTTCGGCGTTGGGGTCGAGGCCGCGGGCAAAGTTTACGCCGCGTTCGAGCATGCCCCAATAAAAGACCGAGGCGAACAGCAGAAAGCCGGCGAGAGTGGCGAGGAAGGTGCGGTTGCGTTTGATGTAGCCGGAGACGATGACCGTGATCAAGACGGTGAGCACGTCGCGCGGCAGAATCCATGCCAGTTTGTACATCAGGCCGCCTTCGCAGGCGATCAGCGCCGGCACATAGAGCAGCAAGCCAGCCCCAAGCAGGGCGGCGATCCGCGTCGCGCCGCTACGGCGCTTGCGTTCGTCGAACCAGAACCAGAGGATGGTCATGGCAACCATCCACACCATCGAGGCCGGATATAAAGAGGCGAGCATGCTCCGATCATGCCTCGTTTTGCGCTGCCAAGCTATGGGAAACGTTCGGACTTCTTGTAGTGCCGGAGTCAACCAAATACGCAGACAGTCTGCATTTTTCGTCCGATAAATTTGCAGACTGTCTGCAAATTTGGTTGACTGCATGGGCGGGGTTCGGGGGGCAAAAGTGTGCCGATTTTTTCTAAGAAGTCCGCCGCTCGTGTGTCCGTGTTAGGAAGCCTTGGAATTCACCTGATGCATTGTCGAAAACATCCTCAACCCTGCGCCCGGGCGTCCGCCGACCGTCCCAGCCGGGATGGATTTGCATGATGGTTTCGGTCGAATCCACGGCGCAAATCCGCTACAACGCCCCTGTGAGTGATCCTGCCGGCGCGACAGAGGCGACCGACGCCGAACTGGTTGACCGCATCCGTGAAGGCGACTCGGACGCGGTGGAGGTCTTATATCTGCGCCATCGGGAATGGGCCTACCGCACCGCTTATGGTTTCGTCGGCAATCCACAGGACGCGCAAGAGGTGGCCCAAGATGTGTTCCGGCAGTTTTTTGCCAAAATCGACCGCTACCAGAAGCGCGCAAAGCTCACCACTTTTCTATATACCGTGGTCAAACACCGCAGCATTGACTTGATCCGCAAACGCAAACCGAACGACACACTGGTGTTCGACCCGGAAGCGCCGGCCCAGCGCGATGAGGTGGCGGAGCATCGCGCCTTGCTGGATATGGTCCACGGACTCTCGGAAAAGCACCGCGAAGTGGTCGTTTTGCGCTTTGGCGAGGGTCTGCAAATCGACGAAATCGCTACGCGCCTCGACATCGCCCCCGGTACGGTCAAATCGCGCTTGCATCACGCCTTGAACACCTTGCGTTCGCAGTTGAAGCCGCGTGGATAGGGGGGCGCGTTGCGTACTTTTTCTGCTTTGGCCCCTGCCAAGTTCGAGATCCGTGGTATGGTGGGCTCATGAGAATTTGGATGATCGTAGTACTCGCAGCGAGCCTGCCGCTGTTCTGCTTTGGCGAACAAGATGGGGCGGACGCGGCGGCTGCTGACGGCGAGGTCTTGGAAGAACTCCGCCGCCTTGTGTTCGTCGAACGAAAAAATCCGCCAAAGACCGTTCCCGGCGTGACCCAGGTCCCCAGCAATCTGTTCGCCCAGCCGAACGCGTTCAACCGAGCCGTTCAAGTTCCGCGGGCTGTTCCCGTTCCGCGAGCCGATCCATTTCAGCCGCGAGCCCTTCCCCCCGCGCCCCAGCCCCGACGAGTCCAAGCCCCGCCGCGCGTGCTGCACGACTTTCCCCCGGACATGATCGAACGACTCCAGCCCCGCGTGATGGATCGTCTGCGCCGGGGACAGGCTCCCCTGCCGATTCCCCTGACCGCCGAGAGTATCGAGACCTTGACCAAAGAGGGCATCGACATTCCGAAATACCTACGGCCAGTTCCATGAAGTGGTCCACGTCTTACGCCCAGCCTTCCCGGCGTTCAATTTTGCGCACTGGCGCGCTCGGATCTTTGGTCGCGGGTTTTGCGCCGCTGATGGCCTTGGCCAAAGAGCTTGAGGACATCGCCAGCGAACGTTGCGTGTTCAACAAACCGTTGCAGCATCTCGACTATGAAGCGCAAGCTGAGCTGGTGGCGGCGATGGGTTTTGACGGCATCGAGGGAACCGTTCGTCGCGGTGGCCACGTCCTTCCCGAACGCGTGACGGAGGATCTGCCGCGTCAGATGGAAGCGCTGAAGAAGCACAAGCTGAGCATGACCATTCTTACCTCGGACATCAACAATGCTGACGAGGCAATTAACCGCAAGGTGCTCGAGACGGCGGCCAAGCTCGGGGTGAAACGTTTTCGCACGCGCTATTTTAAGTACAAAGCCGACCAGCCAATTCCGGGTCAGTTGGAAAGCTTTCGAACGCAGTGGCAGGGCTTGGTCGCGTTCTGTAAACCGCTCGGCATCCAGCCGCTGTATCAAAACCACGCGGGCGCTGGCTACTTTGGCGCCGGCATTTGGGATCTGCACCGGCTGGTGGAAGACATGCCGGTGGCGGAGGCCGGGGTTGCGTTCGATATCCGCCACGCGGTGGTCGAAGGCGGCACCTCGTGGCCAACCGAGTTTCAGTTGATCCGCCCGCACATCGGCGCGCTCTATTTTAAAGATTTCAACTGGGAAGGCCGCAAGGTGAAGAACGTCCCGCTGGGTTCGGGCATGGTGGATTACCCGCGCTTCATCACGATGTTGCGCAAGAAAAAGGTCCGAGTTCCCGTTTCACTGCACATGGAATATGTGAGCCACCGCGATCCCAAACTTCTTCAAGAGTCGATCGACAACATCCGCCGCGATCTCGCCTCGATGAACAAGCTGCTCATGGGGTAGAGGAGAATAGTTCGTCCAGTGTGCCGGTGCGTTTGGTCGGCGAACTGGTTACGCGTCGCGAAACCGCCGGTGAGTTCAGCCGCAGGGAATAGGCGCGGGTGAATTTTGGCGCGGGAATCCTTTTTGCACCCAACTTCTTTTTTACCGGCGTGGACAAAGTGTTGGCGGCGGCGCCTGCAGACGTACTCATGGTGTTTTGATAGACCGGAGGGGCGGCTAGCGGCTGCGAGGTGAATGCCGGGGGCGTGGCGAATGTCGGCTCAGAAGCGGAGGCCCGCTGGGAGGTAAAGGCCGGCTGGGAGGTGAAGGACTGCTGGGAGGTGAAGGCCGCCGGGGAGGTGAAGGCCGCCGGGGAGGTGAAGGCCGTCGGGGAGGTGAAGGCCGTCGGGGTGGTTAATACCGGTTGCGGATTGAACACGGGCGCCGTGGAGATCGCTGGATCGGCATAGCTCGTCGGTTCATTGAGAATGGTACCATTCGCATCAAAGACTGGTTCCTGATCTACGGGCCAAAGCGTGGCATCAGGCAGGTCCTCGATATTGCTTTTGGAGGCGACGGAGGATTTGAATTCGGCAGGAGTATCGACGTCGGTGGTCGGGCGATTCTGATTGTTGGAGAGTTCGGGGGAATTCACCCGGAGCATGTTGGCGAGCGGAAGCGTCGGATCACGATTGTCGACCAGTTCCTCTTCCTCCTCGGGTTGGGGAACGGGATCCGTGTGGATGACCTTGCCGGGAATCATGTTGGCCAAAGCCAAACTGGGGTTGCGGTTGTCGACCTCCTCTTCAGGCTGTTCGACAATCGAGTTATTCACAGGAAGGTCTTGTCCTAAACACGTCATTAGGGAGGCAAGTGCAATAATCGTAACGTATCTCATAATTCTATAGGCTGCAAAGAGCGTACCCATTTTCTGCTCTTTTGCTTATAGAATTTCAATGCAAATTGCGTGCGTATTAACTTTTCCAAGGAAAAACGACAGAAAAAAGCCGCGAATTCAGCAAATAAGGACGGCCATCAATCACTATCCGGTGATGCGTTCGATCACCCGCGAACGAGGCAGAGGTGCAGTTTCGCCGATGGCGAAAGCGCGTTCGAGATAGGGCAGGGCGGCGGCGAGGGTGTCAGCGTCGTCGGCGTGAATCGTCAGAAGCGGATCGCCCTCCTTGATCGCGTCTCCGGTTTTGACCAGTTCGGTGATGCCGACGGCGTGGTTGACCGGGGCTGCGGACTGCTGTCGTCCGGCGCCGAGCAGGAGCACGCCGCGGCCGATGGCGTTGGCGTCGACCGCCGTCACGAACCCGGCCTTGGGCGCGGCCAGCGGCGCCTGCATGCGGGCTTTTGGCAGCGCGGCGGGGTCCGGGTTGCCGCCTTGGAGTTCGACCATCCGGTTGTAGCGTTCGAGTGCGGCACCGGAGGCGAGGGCCTGGTCGAGCGCGGCGTTGGCCGCGTCGAGATCTGGTTGCACCTTGGCGAGCACGAGCATTTCCGCCGCGAGGGCCTGGGTCACTTCCATCAGGTCGGCCGGGCCGCGTCCGTGCAGGCATTCGACCGACTCGGCAACTTCAACGGCGTTGCCGGCGGCGTGGCCGAGCGGTTCGTTCATGTCGGTGAGCAGCGCGGACACGGAAACGCCCATGAGGTTGCCGACCTTGACCATGGTGGACGCGAGTTCGCGGGCCTGCGCTTCTTCTTTCATGAACGCGCCTTTGCCGAACTTCACATCGAGCACCAGCGCGTCCAGACTCTCGGCGAGTTTCTTGCACATGATGCTGCCGGTGATCAGCGGGATGCTCGGCACGGTGGCGGTGACGTCGCGCAGGGCGTAGAGTTTTTTGTCGGCGGGCGCGAGCGATTTGGTTTGGCCGATGATGCAGCAACCGCAGTCGCGGATGACGCGGATCATCTCCGCTTCGCTGAGATCGGTTCGGTAGCCGGGGATGGCTTCGAGTTTGTCGAGGGTACCGCCGGTGATGCCAAGGCCGCGTCCGGAGATCATCGGCACGTCGAGTCCGCAGGCGGCGACCCAGGGCGCGAGCGGTAGCGAGACTTTGTCGCCGATGCCGCCGGTGGAATGTTTATCGGCGACCGGTCGTTCGAGGGTGGAGGTGTCGAGTACTTCGCCGGAGTCCATCATCGCCTGGACGAGGTGGCGGGTCTCCTCGAACGACATGCCGTTCAGGTAGATCGCCATGGCCAGCGCCGCCATCTGGTAGTCGGGAATGTCTTCGGCGGCATAGCCGAGAATAAATTGCCGGATGTCCTCTTCACTGAGAGCTTGGCCGTCACGTTTTTTTTCGATGATCCATTGCGGTGGTTGCATGGGGTTGGCCTACGGCTGGAAGATGAAAGATGGAAGAGAGAAGAGAGAAGATACGTGGCGATCTTCCGACCGCAGATCGCGTTTTTTGCGTGTGTTCTCCGACCCGCTGGTCTTGAACGCGCCCCATGAGCGAACCTGAAAATCCCGACCTTCCGTTCACGCCCAATCCCGCATCGCCTGATGCCGTCGCTGGTGGGGCCGCGGTGGTGGGGGCATCGGGTCCGCCGCCCGACCGCGAGAACATGTGGCTCAGTCTCGGCTGCAACATCTTTCTACCGGTGATCATCCTGAAAAAAGCCGGCAAGGTGTTCGAACTACCAGACACTACGGTGCTGTTGATCGCGCTGGCCTTTCCGGTCGGCTATTTCGTCTGGGATTTCATCCGGCGAAAAAAGCTCAACTGGATCTCGGTGCTGGGTTTTGTCAGTGTCTTGCTTACCGGCGGGATCGGCATCCTCAAGTTGCCGCCGCACTGGTTTTGGATCAAGGAGGCGGCGATCCCATTCGCCATCGGGGTGGCGACCTTCGCCAGCATGTTCACGGCCAAGCCGCTGATCCGCCTGTTCATGCTCAACCGGACCATCATGGATGTCGACCAGATCGAGGCCTCGCTCAGCGCGCGCAACACCCGCGAGTCGTTCTACAAACTTCTGCGCAATTGCACAGCCTGGCTGGGCGGGTCGTTCATGCTCAGCGCCGTGCTCAATTTCGTGCTCGCGAAGATGATCGTCAAAACCGACCCCGCAGTGAACCTCGAGGCGTTCAACGACCAAGTGGGCACCATGACCCTTTATAGTTATTTCATCATCATGATCCCCTCGATGGCGATCCTGATGTTCGTGTTCTACAAAGTCATGGGCGGACTCAAACGCGATACCGGTCTCGAGTTGGAAGACGTGATGTGGGCCGCGAAAGAAAAGGCGGCCAAGGACCAAGCTGCCCTGGACAGCTAGTGCTTTGCTTTGCCCTTCGACGGGGCGGTCGGATGTTGCTGACCGTCCCGCCGGGGCTCGCTTCTCTTGGCTCGCTTTATCGGGGCCGCGGCAAGCTGGGCTGTCGTTGTTTTTATATCCTGCTAAGGCTTTTTCTGACCCTTCGCGGATTGCAAATCCGCGCCACGGACACGGAGTGCAACTCCGTGCTACATGTGTGCCTTCGGCACGACCTGCCGCGCTACCGCGCTACAGAAGGATCCGAGGACTCTTGTCGACGTTGTTGTAATAAATGATTTCTTTGTGGTCGGGGTCGGAGATGCGGAACTCGTTGGCGTGCAGTTTCGGCTGCGCGATGAAGGTCATGTGCGCGCCGTATTTGGTTTCGAGTTCGACCAAGATGTGTTCGTCCTCGCGGCGCAGGCGATCGAGCACTTGCGGGTGGACGGTGATCGCGAGATCCATGCCGCCTTCTTCTTTGGCGTGTTTGCGAACCACCTCGACGATATGGCGTTGCAGGTCGACGCTGGTGCTAAGCAGGGATCTGACCACGCCACGGCCTTTGCAATACGGGCAATCGCTAAAGCTGCCGGAGCGGATGCTCTCCTCTTGGCGTTGCCGGGTCATCTCGAGCAGGCCGAGGTCGGAGATCGGCAGAATATTGGTGCGGGCGGTGTCGGTCTTCATCGCTTCGCGCAGGCAGTTATAGACCGCCTTGCGGTTTTTGCGCTGCTTCATATCGATGAAGTCGATGACGACGAGGCCGCCGACGTTGCGCAGGCGCAGTTGGCGGGCGATCTCTTCGGCGGACTCGAGATTCACCTGGGTGATCGATTCCTCCTGGGAGTTGCCGCCTTTGTGGCGCCCGGTGTTGATGTCGATGGCGACCAGCGCTTCGGTCTCGTCGAACACCAGATAGCCGCCGCCGGGCAGCCAGACTTGGCGGCGGAAGGCGTTGTTGATCTGGCGTTCGATGTCCAGATATTCGAAAATCGGCGCGTCGCCCTCGTAGCGTTTGATGTGGCGTTTGCTCCAGCGCGAGATGCGCGAGACGAACTCACGGACGCGGTCGTATTCCTCGCGCGAGTCGATCAGGATGCGGTCGATCTCGTCGGTGAGCGAGTCGCGCACGACGCGTTCGATCAGGTCGGGTTCGTGGTAGAGGCGGGCCGGGGCGGGGGCTTTCTTGATGCCCTCATCGATGTCTTTCCAGGTTTCGATCAGCACGCGCAGGTCGCGGGCGAAGGCGGTTTTGCGTGCGCCGCTGCCGGCGGTGCGTATGATGAAGCCGATATTTTCAGGGACCGGGAGGCGGGCGAGGATCGACTTGAGGCGGTCGCGTTCCTTGTTGTCCTCGATCTTGCGCGAGACGCCCTTGAGTTTGCTTTGCGGCATCATCACGAGGTAGCGTCCGGGAATACTGAGGTTGGCGGAAACCCGTGGGCCTTTGGTGCCGATGGCATCCTTGGTGACCTGCACGAGGATTTCCGAACCGACCCTGAACTTCTTGGCCATTTCGCCGGACTCGTATTTCTTGCGTTTCTTCTTCTTGGTCGAGCGGCTGAGGCCTTCTTCCATTTCGAGGCGGACCATGTCTTCCGGGATCATGTCCCAGTAGTGGATGAAGGCGTTCTTCGCCATGCCGATGTCGATGAACGCGGCTTGCAGGCCGTCTTCAAGGTTCTGGATCCGGCCTTTGAAAATGCTGCCGACCAGTCGGTCTTCGGTGGGGTGTTCGACGAAGAAATCGTCGAGCCGCCCGTTGAGCAACAAGGCGACCCGGGTCTCGAGTTTTTCGGCGTTGATGATGATTTCCCGCTTCTCGCGGTTTTTCTTCTTGGTGATTTTTTCTACAATCTTGCGCATGGGGGGTGCTCCTATCTCCGCTCTCGGCGGATGCTCACGCTTTGAACGAGTCCCAGGGCGACCATGGTGCTGACCATGAACGAGCCTCCGTAACTTACCAGAGGCAGGGGGAGTCCTGTGATGGGCACAGCGCCCACGGTCATTCCGATGTTCACGAACACGTGAAGCGATAGAATGCCAAGAACTCCGACGGCGATGAGGCGTCCAAGCATGTCGCGGGCCAGAATGGCCGCGCGGTAAATACTAAAAAATAAAAGGGCGAATAGTCCGATGACCGTGGCGGAGCCGACGAAGCCGGCCTCCTCCCCGATCACCGAGAAAATGAAATCGGTGGGGGCGACGGTGCGCGGCAAAAAGCCGAGCGTGTTCTGTGTTCCTTGCAGGAATCCTTTGCCGGTCGGGCCGCCGCTGGCGACGGCGATTTTCGACTGGGCCGCGTTCCAGCCCGCGCCGGTGGGGTCGCTGCCCGGCACGAGGAAGGTGAGAATCCGCTGTCGCTGATAGTCCTCCAGCAAGAAGAAGAACGCGAATACCAGAATCAAAACGCCCAAGATGGCGCAGATGATGATGGTGCGCCAATACAGGCCCCGGGCGAACAGCATGACGGCTGCGAGCATCACGAAAATCACGGCGGTGCCGAGGTCCGGTTGCATGAACACCAGCAAGAAGGGCACCCCGGCGATCAGGGCGGTGACCAAAAACACGCTGCGCCGGTTTACATTGAACACCGGCGGGCTGAAGTAGGTCGCGAGGGCGAGCAGACAGGACAGCTTGGCGACTTCCGAGGGTTGCAAGTCGAGCACGACCAAGGGGATCCAGCGTTGCGCGCTGTTGATCGGCGGGAACAGAAACACCAGGCAAAGCAGCACGAGGGAAACGGCCAAGAAGCCGTAGGCGTACTTTGAAATCGTGCGGTAGTCGATCACCGCAGCGGTGAAAAAGGCGACGGTGCCGACCCCGATCCACAAGATTTGCTTCAGGTGCATGTTGCCCGCATCAAGAGCGGCACCTTGGTATTTGGCGCTGTAGATGAAGGCCACCCCGAGAATGCAGAGCAGAAAGGTGGAAATCATCATCAGCCAGTCCAGCCGGAACAAGGCCTGCTTGATCGCGTCGAAATTGAAGATCACGGGCGCCCCCTGCGTTCGGCGGTGAGCCAGGGTTGGATGGACTCGAGCAGGACTTTCATTTTGTCCGCTGCCGCTTTGGACCCGTCCGGGGTCTCTTCGACCAGCACGGTGACCGCGACCCGCGGGTTGTTGTAGGGCGCGAAGGCGATCATCCAGCCGCGGTAGATTCCGGCGCGGCCGAATTGCGCGGTGCCGGTTTTACCCGCGTAGACCATCCCGTCGACGCGCGCGCGGCGCGCGGTGCCGCGGTCGCCGTAGACCACCGAACGCATGCCTTGGCGGACCGCGTCGAGGCCGGGCAGGTCGAGCCGTTCGGGTGGTTCGACGGGGACGAGTTCGGGAATTTCGCCGGGGCGGCGCAACTCTGAAACCAGACGCGGTTTGAACAGTTTGCCGCCGTTGGCCAAGGCGGCGGTGGCCATGGTCATCTGTAGCGGTGTCGCCGCGATTTCGCCTTGGCCGATGCCGGCTTGGATCGCGGAGCCGGGCGCGAAATAGCCTTGGCGCTGGCGGATTTCCGACTGCGAGGGCATCAGCCCCGGGGCTTCGGGCAGACCGCCGATGCCGGTCTTCTTGCCGAGTCCGAACTCGCGGCCCATGTTGCGCACCCGGTCGTATTTGATCGCGAGCGCGGTCTTGTAAAAATAGATGTTGCACGAGGTCTCGAGTGCCTTGCGCATGTCGATGTTGCCGTGCCGTCCGGTGCAGCCAAAGGGGTGGCCACCGTAGTGGAACACACGGTCGCAGTGGTGAGTGCTGTTGGGGTTGAACTGCCGGGATTTTATGGCGGCGAGCGCGACCAGCGGTTTGAAGGTACTGCCGGGTGCGTAATGTTCGGCGATGGCTTTGTTGCCGAACGGTCGGCGTTTGTCGTTATTGAGCTGGTTGTAATACTCGGTCGGAAAGTAGGGCACGCAGCGGCGCAGATCGTAGCGCGGGTAGCTGGCGAGCGCGAGCACGTCGCCGTTTTTCGGCGAGACGATGCAGATGGCGCCGACGTCCTCGCCGAGGATGGTTTCGGCGTGGCGTTGCATCACTGAGTTTAAGGTGAGCACGACGTCGGCACCGGAGTTCACCGCCTCGGGTTCGTCGATGGTATCGAAGTGGTAGCCGCCGACATCGACTTGCAGGAGTTCCTCTTGCGGCTCGCCGCGCAGCGATTTGTTGTACACACGTTCGAGGCCTTCGCGGCCTTTCATCTCGTCGGCCCAAAGCCATTTTTCCTGACCAGGTTCGAGGGTCTCGGGTTTGGTTTTTCCGCGTCCGACGTAGCCGAGAACGTGGCAGGCGAGTTCGCCTTGCGGGTACACACGGCGGGCTTGGGTGTAGATGTCGACACCGGGGATGGCCCCCATTTTTTCGGCGTAGCGGGCGAGGGTGCGTTGATCGAGGTCCTTCCAGGCGAGCAGCGGGCGGAAGCGTTCCTCGTTGAAGTGGCGCTCGATTTTCTTGCGCGTCATGGTGCGTTCGAGGCCGAGTGTTTCGGCGATTTCGTCGAGCACGTCCTCGACCGCGTCGATGACATTGCGCGGCCGTTTTTTGTCCTGACGGAGTTCGGACATGTAGATTGCGATGCAGTGGCTGGCGCGGTTTTCGGCCAGCACCTGGCCGTTGGTGTCGATGATCCGTCCGCGCAGACCGGGCTGGCTGACCACACGCATGCTGTGTTTGCGCCCCTTCGCGTCGTAGAGTTGGTGCTGGCGGATCTGCAGTTTCCACATCGAAACGATGAGGTAGCAAAGCGACATCATGATGAGGAAGCCGACGATGCGGGTGCGCCAGTCATGGACGGGTTCGCTAAAGGCCATAGGGCGCCTCCGGCGTTGTGGCCTGCGGCCTGAAGATAGAAGATGGAAGATGGAAGATGGCGGGGGTGGCCGCTTGCGGCCTGTTGTAGCATGGTTTTTTAACCCGTGTCGGTGGCGTGGATTTCCAATCCGCGATGCGCGCCAATCCGCGTTGACCGAACGAAGGGCATCCGCCGCACGAGGCTCTACACGCCCCGCTACTTTCGACCTTCGACCTGCCATCTTCCAGCCGCAGGCCGAATTTCCATTCCGCGATGCGCGCCAAGAAGCGTTGGCCGAACGAAGGGCCTTTACCACACGGCATGCTGGACGCGCCATCTTCGATATTCGATCTTCCACCTTCCAGCCACAAACTGATAACCGACGCGTTCACATTTCCCTCACTTTCACCCGGATCCCGAGTCCGCGATGCATCCAGTCGATGATCTTGAACACGATGGGGACGGTGATCAGTGCGAGCAGCATGGTCCCGTAAGCTTTGGCAAGCATGCCGGTGAAGGGCAGGATCAGGGTCCCGTCGATGACGTTGAGCAGGTAGAGTGAGAACACCATGAAGGCGGAGCCGAACACCCCGAGCATCATGTGGGTCGACCAGCGGCGGCCAAACAAATGTTCGCGCGATTCGTTGACCACCCAGGCGATGATCAGGAAACAGAGGATCGAGAACCCGATCCGCCCTTGGCCAAGCAAGTCGAGAAACAGCCCGGCGACGACGGCGGTGCTGAAGGCGGGCGCCGGATTGCGCATCAAGGCGAAGTACAGCACGATACCGAGCAGCACCGGAGCTTTGGCTTCGCCGAGAAAGGGGACGCTCGGGATCAGCCCCTGCAGGACGGCTCCGACCACCACCAGAAAACCAATCAGCAGCGGGGTCATGGCGTGCCTCCGGATCCCGAGACGCTGCTCTGGCTGGTGATGACGAACACGGTGCTGAGGGATTGCAGGTCGACCGCGGGGACGACCGTGGCACGCTGGAACAGGCCGGAGGATTTATCGAGTTCGACGGCGTCGACGAAACCGACATCGATGCCGGCGGGGAACACGCCGCCCATGCCGGTGGTGATCAGCATGTCGTCGCGTTCGATTTCGACGTCCTCATCGATCAGGGTCAGATGGCAGCGGACTTTGCCGCGCAGCCAGACGCCACCGCCGGACAGCACCCCGGGCGCATCCTCGGAGGCGAGCCGAACCGAGGCCTTGCAGGAGGGGTCGGAGATCAGCAGGACCTTGGCGGTATGGTCGCTGGTTTCGATAATTTTGCCGACCAGTCCGCGGGCGGTCACCACCGCTTGGTCGACTTGCACATCATCGGTGTGGCCGCGGTCGATGGTGACCACGCGCCACCAGCCGCCGATGTCGCGGGCGATCACTTTGGCGGGGCGCAGGCGTCGCGGTTGGCGTTGCACGAACTTGAGTTGTTGCGCGAGGTGGAGATTTTCCTTCTCGATGGCCTCGAGATCTTTGACGCGGCGTTCGAGTTCGGCGTTCTCGAGTTTGAGCGCGGCGTTTTCCTCGAGGATGGCGTTGCGGTCGATGACGGCATGGCCGGCGCTGGTGAATTTTTCCGAGATGGAGCCGAACAGTTTATGCACGGGGGCGAGCGCTTCGGTGGTGTTCCTCCGGAGCGTTCGGGAAAACGATACCGGGAGGAACATCACGACCACGAAGGTCGCGATGAGTCCCAGCAAGGCCCATGTTCGTCTGTTGCGTAGCATGTTCGTCCATCGAGCAGGATCCTGTCGTGCCGCCGGGTGGCGTCAGGGCAGGGCCGGATGGACCCAGCGGGTTAGTACATCTTTTCGAAGTCGGCGGAGCTGCCGATTTTATTGATCGATTTGAGTGAGTGCAAGACCACCCCGGTGCCCTCGGCGACCGCCGAGAGCGCGTCGTCGGCGACGTGCACGGGGAGGCCGGTTTGTTCGGCGATGAGGGTGTCGAGTCCACGCAGCAACCCGCCGCCGCCCGCCAGGATGAGCCCGCGGTCGACCAGGTCGGCTGCGAGTTCGGGGGGGCAACTTTCGAGGGTGACGCGGACCGATTCGACGATCGATTGCACGGGTTCCATGAGAGCCTCGCGGATTTCCTCCGAGGTGACTGTCAGGGTTTTCGGCAGGCCGTTGACGAGATCGCGTCCCTTGACCTCCATGGTGGTTTCCTCTTCGAGGGGGAAGGCGGAGCCGATGGAGACTTTGATCTCCTCGGCGGTGCGCTCGCCCACCATCAGGTTGTAAACGCGTTTCATGTGCTGGACGATTGCCTCGTCCATTTGATCGCCGCCCACCCGTACACTTTGTGCGAACACGATGCCGGCCAGGGAGATCAGCGCCACCTCGGTGGTGCCGCCTCCGATGTCGACGATCATGTTGCCTGCCGGTTCTTCGACCGGCAATCCTACACCGATGGCGGCTGCCATCGGTTCTTCAATGAGATGAACCCGACGTGCTCCCGCACGTTCGGCTGAGTCTTTAACTGCTCTTTTCTCCACTTCAGTGATGCCGCTCGGAACCGCGATTATCACTTGGGGTCTGACCATTTTGCGCCGGTTGTGCACCTTCCGAATAAAATAGCGCAACATGGCCTCTGTAATTTCAAAATCTGCGATGACGCCCGCTTTCAACGGACGGATCGCAACGATGCTGCCGGGGGTGCGTCCCAGCATGCGTTTGGCTTCTTCGCCCACGGCAAGAACCCTATTTGTACCTTTTTGGATGGCCACAACCGACGGTTCGCGCAGCACGATACCACGGTCGCGCACGTACACCAAGGTGTTCGCGGTGCCGAGATCGATGCCGATATCGTTGGAAAATAGGCCAATTAGCCAGTCAAACATGGGTTTTGCCCTGAGGGTGGAAGAGGTAGAATCTTGTTTTCTTTTTGTTAATAACTCGCGGACAGTGGCACGGAAGTACGCCTCGTCAAGGCTTTAAGATCGCACGTTCGGGCAAGATCGTTCAAGGGATCCCAGCAATGACGTATCGACACTCCCGGCGCCGCCAGCGACCGAGGACAAGGCTCGGGATCGCCGCCGAACGCGGCCTGGGAATCATCGCGCGGCTGCGTCCTGCCGTCGTTCGCGGAATGCTCTGGCTGCCGGGTTTTTTAGCTCTGATGGGCCTGCTCATGAGGCTGTCCGTTCGCGACCGGATCGAGCCGATTTCCTATGTTCACTACGGGACGCCGTGGCCGGTGATTGCTGTGCTGGCGTTCGTGGCCAGCGTGATTTTCGGGTTTCGTCGAGGCCGTGGCCGCCTGATCTGGACTTGTGGATTTGCCGGACTCGGACTGGCCGCCGGTCTGATGTGGTCGCTCAGTTCCTTTGAGCGCGGCAATCCCACCGTACCGGTTTCCGCCGAAAGCCCGGTTTTGCGCGTGGTCGTTTGGAACGCGGAAGGTAAACTGCTCTCGGCCGAGTTGTTGAGAGCGCTGCGCGATGTCGAACCCGATCTCGCGCTAGTGGTGGAGTCTGGCTATCGGACCGGGCCGCCGTTCAAGACGTTTTTTGCCAAGACCCACCACACCTGGTCGCCGGGCGGACACATGATGGTGCTCAGCAGGGACGAGATGACACCGGACCCCGACAGTTGGAAAGGGCGCGGCTGGTGGAATTATGACCATCTGAACCGTTTTCTCGGGTTTTCCACCCGCTTTGAGGGTCGTCCGCTGCGGGTTTTAGGGGTCGATGTGTACAGTCGCGC
>Ga0114956_1000836_pt1 | contig 23448 bp, 19 predicted proteins | sample MaitaG_FD_87304 | JGI IMG/M metagenome (GOLD analysis project Ga0114956, IMG submission 87304) | Marine algal microbial communities from Maine, USA - Maine_Asex2 metaG | ecosystem: Host-associated > Algae > Red algae > Unclassified | place: Maine, USA | collected 2015-01-05
AATTATCTTCCGAAAACTCAAATCGTAGATTTGGCGTTTTATGGGTAGGGTCGTTTCGGTTTGTTGGGTTTTTAGCATTGGGTATGAGCTGATGTTAGTGGCTGGCTTACCGTTTTTTATTTTTTGACAAAGGTTTTTTGTCCATCATTTTTTCTTTTTGATATCCCAAGTTATTAGTTGTTTTGTCCGTTTTGTCGTTTCCTGAATTAAGCAGTCTATTCTTAATTTATTTTCATACACACCTCCTTCTTTGTCATTTTTACATTTCAAATCACGTTCTTTAATCCACTTTCTCTGTTCGTTAAGAAGAGTTTTTCGTTTGTCAATTGAAAGCTTCTTTAAAGTTTGTTTGTATTTCAAGTTTAGCTCTTTGTCTGCTTTTTCTAATTCTTTGTAAAGCGCAGTTTCACCTGTTGCGTCGGTTTGAGCAAACAGAACTATGGTTGACAACAAACATAAAGTTGTAAATAATAATATTTTTCTTGTCATTTTGTAAGTTTCTTCTGCTGTTCGTTAAGGCACATCCTTTACACAAGTTAAAGATTAGGGTTTACACTAAATTAGTTTCTAACCTTACTGCTTGTTCTTTATTTCTTAGATGTTTTTCATCGAAGTAACCTAAAAATACATTTCTATAAAATACTTTCCAAATACCATTTCCTTGCTCTTCGATACCAACATATTTACCTTTAAGAGCTGCTGTTAAATACACCCAGTAATAAGACTTCCATCTGATGGCTCCATTCTGTGTAACCTTCAGTGTTTTGTATTTCGGGTTGTAATCAAAATTTGCTATTTTTTCAGGAAATATTTTAGTCGAATAATCGTGCACTACAGCTGGTGTCTTCATATTCAAAGCTTCGTGTGGTCTTACGTTATTATACTCTTTTACAAAATGATTTAATTTTCTTTGTTGTGCTTTTAAATCAAAAGCCGAAGGTTTGGCGCAGGCAGCCTTTAGGTCACGGTGCATTCGTTCATGTCTGCCGTTTTGTTCTGGGTGTGCGGGGTCAGAAAAAACGGGTTGAATACCAAGCTCAATAAACCAATAAGAAAGTTGTGTGTACCGTTGAATAGCCCGCACCGAACCAAAAGGACTCCCATTGTCTGTATGAATTTGTTTAGGTATGCCATACACTCTAAAAACCTTAGTGAATTCAGCCTTTGCGGACTTTAAGTTTTCCCTATAATGACCTTTTGCGGTGAATAGAAAACGGCTTTTAGAATCTGCAATTGTAAGTGGGTGGCAATAGATTTTATTGCCCATAAGGAACTTGCCTTTGTAATCAGCACTCCAAACTTCATTACAGGTTTTAGGATCAAAAATAGGGAAGACGGGTTTCACTCTTCGCATTCTTTTTTGCGGACAAACTAATCCGTTTCGTTTTAGTATGTTGTGTACCGTAACTACTGATGGGATTTCTTTTTGTGTAAAATCGTTCAACAATAAAATGCGTATTTTTTTTGCTCCCCACTGTTTATGTTTTGCTTTAAGTTTCAGGATGCCTTCGATGATTTTTTCATTGGTTGCATTGGGGTGTTTTTTAGGTGCGCGCGATAATTTTCTGAGTCCTTCGTATCCCTGATTTTCGAATCGATTAATTAGCTTGTAAGCCGTTGGTCTTGAGATTCCAAAGCTTCTGCACAATTCTGAAATGGTGTATTTTCCGGTTCGCCATTCACAGATGAATTCTATTTTTTGTTCCATAGTTATTGTTTCTTTCCAAGGCATGCTAATTTGATTTTTGTATCAAATTAACTCCTAAAAAAGTGTAAACTATGTCCCTTTAACTTTGTAAACTATGTGCCTTTACCATACCAAATTGTAGCTAACGGTTAGTATATGGCAAGTAGGGCAGTAGAAAGCGATAAACTTTCAAGTTTGCTCTGAGCCAAAGCGTTGTATTTTGTTTTTATCTTATTCATTTTAAAAGCCAAATTAACGATTTGGCGGTGTTGGTAAGTAGCACTGAACTTTCGTGAACCACCGAATGCCCTATTTGCTATATACAATGTTACCTACCGTTTGTTTTTATATTCCTCCAAAATATTTTCTAAAGTAAGTTTTTCTTCTTTAAAGAGTCTTATTTTGTATTCAAGATTTAACTTGTCTAAAAGTCTGATAGTATTGAATCCTGTTGCATAATAATAAGTGGTTTTTTCTGTCAAATAAAGCCATTCTTCATTTTCTAGTTCAAAATTTTTGAAATAATCATAATTCTTAAATAAAGTATCAGATTTAATATCATTACTGTTCATGATTCCATTGGCAAACAACTTATATAAACTAAACTCTACATATCTCGCGCTTCCTTCCATTGTTTCGTATATGTTTTCAATTTCCGAAATGTCAATATTTAATTTAGTCATAGTTTCATTTCTCCTTTTATCCCTAGTAATTAAAATTGAATCAATCAATTGAATTATTTCTTCGGAATTATTTGAGGAAAGGGCTTTCAGTAATAATATATTTTCTTTATCAACCGATTCTTGGAACCAATCATTTGACTTGTATATACTTTTAAGACTGTCCTGAGAGAAGTTTGAGATTGCACTCTTTATATATGTTTGATATGGTAAATGCTTGAACTGAAAGCCATGAAAATATTCATGAAGCACCATAGTGGACCATAACTCGGTAGAGTTTACATCAGGTATTGTCTGCTTGGTAATTTCAACACTACTACAATTCATTACTGGTGATTGAAAGTTATAAGATATAGTGTCATTCCCAAATTCAATAGAGGTCTCCATATGGAAAGGAAATTCATCTATGAGGTATGTTTTGTATATTTTCAGGTTTTCATTTTTAAAGAATAAATTTGCTTGAAATAGAGCTATAATTTTTTCAGTTGGGTTTGTTATATAACAAGCTGTATCAGTATAATAAATTAGAGGGAGGTCAAAATCGATATCAGAAACACCATTCCAAATACTATCATTAATCAAATCTCTTAAATTATATATGTATTCAATTCTCTCCAAAATTATTTTTTCTTTATCGTCATTTTCAGGCTTATTGCTACAAGAGATAAGCAAGAATAAAAGAATTGAATAAACTACTTTGTTCATATTTGTTTTTATGGTAGGTAACGATTTGATATGACGTCGTTTTAATGACTTATATCAAACGTTAAGCGAAGTTAGTTTTTTCTCAATTCAAAATCAATAGCTTAGATTTTCAATTTTAAATTAATTGTCAACAATTCGTCATAAGTTTAAAGGGTTTACTACATTTATAATCTATGGAATTCTTAGACCAATTACTTAGTGATTTTTCATCCCTTGCTTGGGGTTTACCATTACTTGTTTTATTAATTGGTGGTGGTTTGTATTTACTCATTCGTTCTCAGTTTTTACCGTTTCGGTATTTGGGTCATGCTTTAAATGTGCTTCGCGGAACATATGATAATCCTAATGATCCTGGTGAGATTTCGCACTTTCAGGCCTTAATGACGGCTTTATCATCTACTGTTGGTATGGGAAATATTGCTGGTGTAGCAGTAGCCATTTCTATTGGTGGACCAGGTGCTGTATTTTGGATGTGGATAAGTGCAGTTATTGGTATGTCTACAAAGTTTTTCACTTCAACCTTGGCGATTTTATATAGAGGAAAGGATAGCAATGGTGACGTACAAGGAGGTCCTATGTATTTTATAACCGAAGGTTTAGGTAAATCTTGGAAACCTTTGGCTATATTTTTTAGTTTTTGTGGTCTTCTAGGAGCTTTACCAGTATTTAACGTTAATCAATTAACTCAGGCTTTAAATGATATTTTATTAATCCCTAACGGAGTTGAGGTGAGTTTTAAATCAAATCTCATTATTGGTAGTATACTAGTCGGTATAACGGCTTTAGTAATTATAGGTGGTATAAAACGTATTGGTAACGTTGCAGCGCGTTTGGTGCCTAGTATGGTGGTGTTGTATTTTATATTAGTTATCATTATTCTGGTTGCGCATAGTGATGTTTTATGGTATTATTTAAAACTCATATTTACAGATGCTTTTGCTGCCAACTACTATCCTGAAAGCGATACTTTTTTAGGTGGAGTTTTAGGCGCATTAATTTTACATGGTATTAAGCGTGGTGCATTCTCTAATGAGGCGGGAATTGGAACCGCACCAATGGCACATGGTGCTGCAAAAACAAAAGAACCTATTAGAGAAGGTTTAGTGGCCATGTTAGGTCCTGCAATAGACACATTAGTTGTTTGTACACTTACCGCATTAGCAATTTTGGTTACTGGTGTTTGGGAAACCACTTCCGATAATGGTGTGAGTTTAACAGCTTCAGCATTTGCAGATGTAATGCCTACTTATGGTAAATATGCATTGCTAGTTTGTATTGCTGTCTTTAGCATGAGTTCTTTGTTTTCTTATTCGTACTATGGTACAAAATGCATGTCATTTCTTTTTGGAGCAGATAAAAAACACTACTACAATTATTTTTATATTTTAAGCATAATACTTGGTGCAACCACAAGCCTTAGCATGATGATTAATCTCATTGATGGTGTGTTTGCACTCATGGCAATACCTACAATGATTTCAACTATTATTTTAGCTCCAAAAGTCATAAAAGAATTTAAAGCTTATACCAAACGTCTAAAATTAGATAAAGATGAAAAGAACTAATGCCAAAGCCTATTGGCGAGAAAACATAAAATACGTTTCAATCTTATTGGTTATATGGTTTTTGGTGTCTTATGGTGTAGGCATTTTATTTAAAGACCAGCTAAATACTATTAAAATAGGAGGTTTTAAATTAGGTTTTTGGTTTGCGCAACAAGGTTCTATGTATGTCTTTGTAATTCTCATATTTGTTTATGTAAGGTTAATGAATAAACTCGATAAAAAATATGGCTATGATGAATAGACTTCTACTCATTGCCGAAATGGATGTACAAACGTGGACCTATATTTTAGTCGGCATTACATTCACGCTATACATTGCTATTGCCATTTGGTCTAGAGCAGGCTCAACAAAAGAATTTTACGTCGCTGGTGGTGGAGTTTCACCTTTAGCAAACGGAATGGCAACTGCTGCAGATTGGATGAGTGCAGCCTCATTTATTTCTATGGCTGGTATTATTTCTTTTGCAGGTTATGATGGTGCAGTATATCTTATGGGTTGGACAGGTGGTTATGTGCTTTTAGCTTTATTATTAGCTCCCTATCTACGGAAGTTCGGAAAATTCACAGTTCCCGATTTTATAGGTGATCGCTACTATTCTAAAACGGCTCGTATTGTTGCTGTATTTTGTGCCTTATTAGTGTCGTTTACTTATGTAGCAGGCCAAATGCGTGGAGTTGGTATTGTATTTTCAAGATTCTTAGAAGTAGATATAAATGCTGGAGTCATTATAGGAATGCTCATTGTTTTATTCTATGCGGTTCTTGGAGGTATGAAAGGTATCACATACACACAAGTCGCTCAATATTGCGTTTTGATTTTTGCCTTTATGGTACCAGCTATTTTTATTTCTATTCAAATGACAGGCAATCCCATTCCACAATTAGGTTTTGGTGCTGAGTTAAATGATGGCTCAGGTACGTATTTACTAGACAAATTAGACGGCTTAAGCACAGAACTCGGTTTTGCCGAATATACTGAAGGTTCTAAATCAACGATTGATGTATTTGCCATTACACTAGCATTAATGGTTGGTACGGCAGGTCTGCCTCATGTTATTGTAAGATTCTTTACCGTAAAACGGGTTAAAGATGCTCGGAAATCTGCAGGTATTGCATTGTTGCTAATCGTCATTTTATATACTACAGCACCAGCAGTAGCAGCTTTTGCAAGAACCAATATGATTGAAACTGTTTCTAACCAACCCTACTCAGAAGTACCAGAATGGTTTAAAAAATGGGAAACTACAGGACTAATTACATATAACGATAAGAATAATGATGGTCTCATTAATTATGTAGCTGATGCTTCTAACAATGAATTAATCGTAGATAGAGATATAATGGTATTGGCTAATCCTGAAATTGCAAAGCTTCCGAATTGGGTAATTGCATTGGTTGCAGCTGGTGGATTAGCTGCAGCACTTTCAACTGCAGCAGGTTTGCTATTAGTAATTTCTTCATCTGTATCTCATGATTTAATTAAGAAAATTATAAAGCCTTCAATTTCTGAAAAGAGTGAATTAATTGCTGCACGTTTATCAGCTGTTGGTGCAGTTTGTGTTGCAGGATATTTTGGGATTAATCCACCAGGATTTGTAGCAGCAGTCGTTGCCTTAGCTTTCGGATTAGCAGCAGCATCATTTTTCCCAGCGATTATTCTAGGTATTTTTTATAAGCGTATGAATAAAGAAGGAGCCATTGCTGGAATGATAGTTGGGATTGTAACTATGTTGCTATACATGATGAAATATAAGCTAGGTTGGTTTGACGCTGTCTTACCAAATAAAACCGAATGGTGGTTCGGAATTTCACCTGAAGGTTTTGGAACTATAGCAATGATGCTTAACTTTATCGTATCAATTATAATAATGAAATTCACAAAAGCACCACCTCAGGAGGTTCAAGCTATTGTTGAAGATATTAGAATTCCGAGTGGAGCAGGTGAGGCAACTCATTAATCAATTAAACTATTCAAGAGTCAGCTAAAATGAGTAACTATCACATAAAACAGTTTGAAGAATACTTTCAGGTTTATAGAAAATCAGTTAGAAATCCAGAGCAATTCTGGGAAGAAATAGCTGAAGAGCATTTTGTTTGGCGCAAAAAATGGGACACTGTTTTAAGTTGGGATTTCAAAAAACCAGAAGTAAAATGGTTTGAAGGTGCCAAACTCAACATCACCGAAAACTGTCTCGATAGACACTTACATGTTAGAGCAGATAAAACCGCAATTATTTTTGAACCAAACGATCCTAAAGAAGAAGCGGAGCATATAAGTTATAGGCAATTGCATGAACGTGTTTGCAAATTCGCGAATGTTTTAAAGGAGAAAGGTATTGAAAAGGGAGATCGTGTTTGTATTTACTTACCCATGATTCCGGAATTGGCAATTTCCGTTTTGGCTTGTGCGAGAATAGGAGCAGTGCATTCTGTAGTTTTTGCAGGATTTTCCGCGACTGCACTTTCAACCCGAATTAACGATTGTGATGCCAAAATGGTAATTACATCAGACGGCTCTTATCGTGGAGCAAAAACTATTGATTTAAAAGGGATTGTCGATGAAGCCTTAAATGACACTCCAGGCATTGAATCTGTGCTAGTCGCAAAACGGATTAATTCTGATATCAGCATGAAAGACGGTCGTGATTTTTGGTTACAACCACTTTTAGATGATGCCTATTCAGATTGCAATGCAGAACTCATGGATGCAGAAGATCCTTTGTTTATTCTTTACACATCTGGTTCTACAGGAAAGCCAAAAGGCATGATGCATACTAGTGGTGGCTACATGGTTTATACGGCTTACACGTTTAAAAATGTGTTTCAATATACGGAAAATGATGTGTATTGGTGCACAGCAGATATAGGTTGGATTACAGGACACAGTTACATTGTTTATGGTCCTTTGGCAAACGGAGCAACAACGCTAATGTTTGAAGGTGTACCAAGCCATCCAGATTTTGGACGCTTTTGGGATATAGTTCAAAAACATAAAGTCAATCAATTTTATACAGCACCAACAGCCATAAGAGCGTTGGCAAAACAAGGGACAACTTTTGTAGATAAGTATGATGTATCATCATTAAAAGTCTTAGGAACGGTTGGAGAACCTATAAATGAGGAAGCTTGGCATTGGTATAACGAAAACATAGGAAAGAAAAAAAGTCCGATTGTAGATACCTGGTGGCAAACTGAAACGGGAGGTATTATGATTTCTCCAATTCCGTTTTCTACACCAACAAAACCAACCTATGCGACACTACCATTTATTGGAATTCAACCTGCATTAATGGATGAAAATGGAAAGGAAATAAAAGGCAATCAAGTTGAAGGACGGTTGTGTATTAAGTTTCCTTGGCCATCAATAGCGAGAACCATTTGGGGAAATCACCAACGTTATAAGGATACTTATTTTTCGGCTTATGAAAATATGTATTTTACAGGTGATGGTGCTTTACGAGATGAGGTTGGCTATTATAGAATTACAGGTAGAGTAGATGATGTTATTATTGTTTCTGGTCATAATTTAGGCACAGCACCAATTGAAGATGCTATTAACGAGCATCAGGCCGTTGCAGAATCTGCTATTGTTGGTTTTCCACACGATGTTAAAGGCAATGCCTTATATGGTTATGTAACCTTAAAAGATAGTGGTGAAGGCAGAAACCATGATAACTTAAGAAAAGAAATTAACCAATTGATTACAGATAGAATTGGCCCAATTGCAAAGCTCGATAAAATTCAATTTACCAATGGTTTGCCAAAAACACGTTCTGGAAAAATAATGCGTAGAATTTTGAGAAAAATTGCGTGTAATGAAACTGATCAGTTAGGTGATACAAGTACGTTGTTAAATCCTGAAGTGGTTCAAGATATCATGGATAATGTGATATAAGCATTACTAGTAAAATCCTGTTTGCAATATAATTAAGATATATTAAATAGTCTTTTATTCAATTTTAAACGTATATAATTTATATAATTAACCTTCTTGATTATGAGACTATCTATCCTTTTTTTTATTGCAACTTTTTTGGCGAATGCTCAAGATTTGTCTCAAGGTTACATTCCAAATGATCTGAGTGCGCATCCAATGCAACCATTAAGTAAACCTGGTTACTTATCTGGAGTGTCTGATCCTTCTTTTCCAAACACAACCATTATAAGAATTTCCGAAGCTTTAACAGGTGGCTATATTAAGCCAATGTATAGTACAATGCAAGCTTGGAACACAGATGAAACTTACCTTATTTTATACTCAAACGCAAATGGTCATCAATTGTTAAATGGATTAGATTATACGTTTATTAGAAATCTAACTGATATTTCACCAGATGATATAGAGACTATTATATGGCATTTTAACAATCCACAACTCCTTTATTATCATGAAAGTACTACAAATGATTTCATAGAATATAATGTAGTAACGATGTCTAAAACAACCATTGTTAATTTTAATACGGTTTCGAATTGTAATGAAGGTATATCGTTAGGAAATGATATTCAAATGATGTCTTGGGATAGTGATGTTGTTAGTTTTAGATGTGGTAACACTTCTGCTTATTATTATCGCATTTCTACAAGTACTTTAACGCAATTCAATATTACTGATATTGGATATACGGCTCCAATGCCTTTTCCGAGTGGTAATTTATTTTTTCATCAAGGAAATGTTTATGATACAACTGGCAATTTTGTGAGAGCATTTAATGTTAACGGTGGAGAACATTCTTGTTTAGGAAAACTCAGCAATGGCGATGATGCCTATTTTGCCATTGGATTTGAAGAAGGGCCAGACGGAGGCTGTCAAGGAACTTTGGTAGCTCATAATGCAACAAATGGAAACTGCTTTTCGGTAACATCTTATACAGATTATGGATATCCGCAATCTGGTACTCACATTTCGTCTTTGGCTCATACAAATACTGAAGGAGGTTGGGTAGCGGTTAGCATGATGGGTTTTGATTTAGACGGACAAGATCTTTTAGATCAAGAACTATTTGTAGCAAAGGTCAATGCAACTGATGCAGATGTCTATAGAATAGCACATCATAGATCTGATGAAGAGGATATAGATTATTTTGGAGAACCTCATGTTACGATTAGTCCTTCTGGAACAAGACTTTTATTTGGGTCTGATTGGAGTGGGACAGAAGATGGAATTTCTGTAGATAGTTATGTGGCAGAATTAAATGCTTATACATTATCTGCATCAAATATTGAAAGGCCATCAATAAAATTGTACCCAATTCCTGTAAAAGATATATTAACTGTTAAATCTAAAGACTTAATAGATGCTAACTACAAAATTTACAATATTCATGGTGCAAAAATTATCGAATCAACAATAGAAAATTCAAGTAAAATAGATGTTACTAAATTATCTAGCGGAGTTTATTTTATTGAATTTAGCATTATAAATACTATGAGTGAACCATTAAAGTTTATTAAGCAATAAAGTGTATAGAAAGAACTTAAACGTTACTTTATTTTTTAGTTTTTGCTAATTCTACTATAGCTTTAAGACGCGCTTTACGTTCAGCCTGCTTAGTTTTAGCTTTATTCTTTTTCTGAGCAATTAACTTACTATGTTTAGCTTTATTTGCTGTGTTTTTTTCGCGTCCTTTTTTTGGCATTGTATTATTATTTCGATTTTTAATATTAAGCTCAATTATTTTTTGACTTAAATATAGTGAGATTGCCACGTCCTTCGTCTTCGCAATGACATATACTTTTTATATTCGCATAAATTTAAGAAAGTTATGCTCAAAGCTGTTTTATTTGATATGGATGGTGTCATTGTAGATACAGAACCTTTACATCGTAAAGCCTACCATCAGATGTTTGATGACGTAAATATTAAGGTTGATACAACTTTATATGAATCCTTTACAGGTCAATCTACCATTAATATTTGTAAGCGTCTTGTTGATCATTTTAAGTTGAATGATTCACCAGAGTACTTAATGGGTTTAAAGCGTAAACATTATAAATATCTATTTGTTAATGATGCTGAATTAGCGTTGATTGATGGTGTCTTAGAGCGGATAAAAGATTACCATTCTAATGGTATTACATTAGTTGTGGCTTCTTCAGCGTCAATGAGTGGTATAAATGAAATTTTTGAACGTTTTAAGCTCAATCAATATTTCAGTGCAAAATTCAGCGGAGCCGATTTAAAAAAATCCAAACCTCATCCAGAAATATTTATTAAAGCAGCAAAGTCTACTGGCTTTAGTAAATCGGAATGTATGGTGATTGAAGATTCTACAAATGGTATTAAAGCCGCACATGCAGCAGGTATATTTTGTACCGCATTTAAAAGTAAACATTCTTCCGGACAAGATTATAGTTTAGCAGATAAAGTGATTTCAAATTTTGCTGAAATCTCTTATGAAAAAATAAAGCGAATGCATTAACTTTTTAATGTTTTGGAATAATTATAAATGCTTATTATTAATAATTTTAAGTAGTTAATTTAAAAACTTAGAAATTATGAATAATGATGTATTTAAAGGAAAATGGAAACAAATCAAAGGTGATTTTAAAATGAAATATGGTGAAATAACCGATGATGAATATGAAGAAGCAGAAGGAAGTTTTGATAAGCTTGCAGGAAAAGTACAAGAGAGATATGGAAAAGCTAAAGAGGAATTAAAAAAAGAAATTGATAATTGGTAAGAGTCTTTTTTGATTACATAAGCATTTCTTAATGTCTCGTTAAGAAATGCTTTTTTATTGATAATTTTAAGGTATGCTTAATAGGCATACACTATTCTTTTAAGTTCTGCCTTCAAAAATTTAATAACATTGCGTTTCTAACGATATGTCACTTCTTTCAATTTATCTTGGTAAAAAAGCGTAGCCATCAATTATAAAGCAGAATATAACATTTGCGAATGAGTTGTTAAACTGACAAACAAAGATTAAACCTATTTGTTTAGATAAAACGCATGTGCCAATAGTGTCTCATTTTTTTTTGAGCTTGGTCTAATAGGTTTGATGAAATAGTTTACACTATTAACAAAAATACTTAACCCTCAAAATCAAAGTCATCACCACCATCATTACCATTACCTCTATTAGAGCGTTCGCGTTTTTTTAGTTTCTGATTAAATCTATAGATTAACGATAGGTTAACTTGTCGTTGTCTCCATTGATTTTCACTATAACGCTCAAAGAAATCTGTTGTAGTTGTAGATTGTCGCTTTCTAGAATTTAGTAAATCACGCACGTTCAGCGCTATAGTAAGATTGTTGTTTAATAATTCTTTACTAAACGCTAAATCTATAGACAACAAACCATCCGTATCTGACTGTGCGTCTTGTTGCGAACCTCTGTAAAATGCATTGGTTTGCCAATCGACTTTCCATGGTAAAGTTACTTTAGAACTAAAGCGCGCGAACCAACTTGTGTTTTTGGCACTATAATCTACACCATTAAACTCTCCATCAGTTTTAAATTGAAAGAAGTTAACGCTAGAGTTTAAACGCAACCATTTATTTGGGTTGTAGAGCAAGCCAAGTTCAGCACCAGTACGCTTATTAGTAGAAAGATTGATAGGAATTGTTCTTATAATATCAATACCATCTGTAGTTTGCTGGCCAGTGTTTTCTTGTACACGCTCAAAAGATTCAGTTTCATGCTGATAATACACAGAACTAGTAAGTGTCAACTTATCCCAGCGTTTTAGATAGCCCAAATCAAATGTACTAGAAAACGCAGGTTGTAAATTAGGATTACCTTGAAAGACATTAGTTCTGCTAGATCGCGTAGGGAATGGATTAACAAAACGACCTCGAGGTCTATTAATTCTTCTATTAAAACCCATGGTTACACTTTCTTCACTATCCGATTCCGATCCGCTTAAATTGTAAATTAAATTAAGCGTAGGGAAAAGACCTAAATAATTATTATCAAAGTCAGTATCAATTGGAAAACCGAAGGCTTCAACCAATTCTTCATCTGACAATCTTGAGTCAATTTTGCCTTTTAATTGTGTATTCTCTAATCGTAAACCTAATAAAAAAGAGAACTTACCGAATTTGGTTCCGTATTGTGTATAGAGTGCATTTACATTTTCATCGTAATCAAAAATATTTGAAATAGTATCGTTAATTACTAAATTACCAGTGTCTATGTTTTCTTGTTCTAAACGGTAGTCTGTTAGACTATTTTCAAAAGTACCTCTATAACCTGCCTCGAATCTAGAGTCTTCACCTAATGGGAGCACGTAATCTGCTTGTAATAAATATTCCTTCTGAGTTTCGTCTATAAATTCTTGTTCAATTTGAAATGGTTCAGGATCTATTTGATCTGTAGTTAAATAGTTCTCATCTAAAAATGTTAGACCATCTTCTGCACTATTTTCAAATTGAAAATCTACCGTAAGTTTATTATCAGAATCGTCACCAAATTGTTTTACATAATTTAAAGACACTTGGTAGCTATTATCTTTTTCTGTTTCTTTCTCTCTTCGTAAGGTTTCTTCGACTATGACATCATTGTTAAATCGCTCGCTTCCATTTATAGCCAAATCTATATCATTGCCAATTCTGTAAAATAAACTACCAGTTATGGATGATTTTTCGCTGAGAAAATATTCCATACCAACATTAGCATTATAATTTCTTCTTATTCTCGCAACGTCTTGGCCTTCTCTAATGCGTCTGTATTCTGGTGCTGTTAATACTCCATCAACTAATCTATCAAAGTAAGTCACATCATTAAAACGTGTGCCAGGAGAATTATTATAACGCCAACCAAGATTAGAAAAGAGGTTGTATTTTTCAGTTCGGTAGTTTAAGCTAGCCGACAGACCAGCATTATCAGGGTTTCCCAAGGTTACATTAAAAGACCCATTAAATCCAAGAGTTTCTTTTTGTCGTAGTATAATATTGAGGATTCCTGCTGTACCTTCAGCGTCGTACCTTGCAGATGGTGAGGTGATAACCTCTACACGTTCAATAGCTTCTGCAGGTAACTGACTTAGAATATTACTGTCGCCAAAACCGGCTAAAGCGGATGGTTTTCCGTTTATTAAAATTCTTACATTTTCATTACCTCTTAGACTTATTGCGCCTTCAATATCTACGGCAACAGACGGTACGTTATTTAATGCATCACTCACTGTACCACCTGCTGTGGTTAAATCTTTACCAATATTGTAAACTTTTTTATCAAGTTTAATTTCTACTGTTGTACGTTCTGCAATGATTTCAACTTCGTCGAGAGATTCTACATCTAGCGACAGCGCAACAGTGCCTAAATTAATTTTTTTATCTATTGTTTTGTCAAAATAGTTTTTGGTCTTGTAAGAGATATATTCTACCGATATATCGTATGTACCTAGTGGTACATCAACGGCAAATTCACCTTTTGAATCTGTGATTCCGCCTTCAATTATTTTACTATCTGGTTTGGTCTTAAATGTTATTGTAGCGTATTCTAGAGGAATGTTAGAGCCTTGTTCTACTACTTTGCCTTCTACTTTAACTTTCTTTTGCGCAACTGCAAAAGATATTGAACATACTAATAAAAGTGTTACCAGGGATTTCAATTGCATTAACTATAATTTTAGTATTATCTATCTAAGACCAATACGCATGGGTATAGTTTAAATACTATAGGTTAATCTTATGTTAAATTAGAAAATGATTATAATTATAGATTTTACATAGATATATAATTAGCCTTTATCTTTCCTACGCTTTTTCTTTTTTTTCTTTTCTTTTTTCACTTCTTTTTCGTCAAAATCACCTTGAATCATTTCTTTGATTTTTTTCATATCACCTTCAGAAATGAGTTCTTCAAGCTCGGCAAAATGTGTGTCATCTAATTTTTTCACAGCTTGCTCACGATCAAAATTCTTTTCGTATTTTATCTTTAAGACGGCCATTTTAGCATCAAAATAGGTGTCTAAATTTTGTTTGATAATTTCTTTTTGAAAATCATCAGCTTCAAGCGTTGTTAAAAAGTTTGCTACAAACTCTTCTTTGCGTTCTTCCATCTTACGCTTGTGATCTTTAATATCTTTTTCTGAAGGTTGGCGCTGTACAATAGGATTGCCCATTCTATCGCGACGTCTTTGTGCATTAACGTTTAAACCTAACAACAACACAAAAAGTAGTAGTACAATATTTTTCATTTTAAATAATATTTAATATTGATTCTGGTGGTCTGCCAACCAAGGCTTTATTTTTATTTACAACTATTGGTCGCTCAATTAATTTTGGGTTGGCAACCATAGCCTCTATAATTTGTAAATCTGAAAGTGTTTTACCTTTATATTCAGATTTCCAAATGGCTTCATTTTTGCGAACCAAATTTATGGGTTTTATATCTAATTTTGAAATAATTTCTTTCAACTGCTTAGCATTGAGCTTATCATCCAAATATTTAATTACTTCAAAATCTTTTTTAGAGTCTTCTAGAATTGCTAATCCTCGTCTAGATTTTGAGCATCTTGGATTGTGAAATATTTGTATCATAGACTAAATATGAATTGAGAGTTTTTTTAATTGGGCAATCAATGCTTTGGGTGATTCAAAATGTATGCCATTAATTCCCAGTTCCTCGGCTGCCTTAATATTTCTTAGATTATCATCAATAAAAACTGAGTTTTCAGCAACAATATTAAAACGATTAAGTGTTAATTCGTAAATAGCTTTAAATGGTTTTCTGGTTTTTTCTTCACCTGACACTAAAATATCTTCAAACCAGTGCAAAAATTCAAAACGCTCTAACGCTACAGGAAATGTTTCGTGGCTCCAATTTGTTAACGCCACAACTTTATAAACTGGATTATCTATCAAACTTTTTAATATAGTTACAGTACCATCAATTGCTTCACCTAACATCTCTTCCCAACGTCCGTAAAACATGCGGATAAGTTCTTCATGTTCAGGAAATAGTGTAACACGTTCCTCTGTAGCTTTTTGCAAAGGATAGCCAGCGTCTTGGTTTTCGTTCCAATCGTGTGTGCAAATATTATCAAAAAACCATTGCATTTTTTCGCGATCTCCCTTAAATACATCAAGATAGACGTATTCTGGGTTCCAATCAATTAAAACACCTCCTAAATCAAATATTATAGTATCAATTTTTTTCATTTTATGCCAAATTTAATTTGGTATTTTTTATATAACCGAAAGTTATAACTTGTTTGCATCTAATGCTTGCTGTCCCATTTTCATTAAATAGGCCTTTAAAAACGGTTCTATTTCTCCGTTCATTACATTATCCACATTACCAGTTTCGTGAGCTGTGCGTACATCTTTTACTAGTTTATAAGGATGCATCACGTAGTTACGGATTTGACTTCCCCATTCATTTTTCATTTTTCCAGCTTCAATATCATCGCGTTGCGCCATTTGCTTTTGTAGCTCTATTTCATATAATTGAGACTTAAGCATTTGCATAGCTCTGGTTCTATTGTCTTGTTGAGATCGGGTCTCTGAACATTGAATTTGAATACCAGAAGGTTTGTGTTTTAATTGCACTTTAGTTTCAACCTTGTTTACATTTTGTCCACCTGCACCACTTGATCTTGCCGTTGTAATTTCTATATCTGCAGGATTAATATCAATTTCTATAGAGTCATCCACTAACGGATACACATATACAGAAGCAAAACTTGTATGTCGTTTCGCATTACTATCAAAGGGAGAAATCCGCACCAAACGATGCACACCATTTTCGCCCTTTAACCAACCAAAAGCATAGTCTCCTTGAAATTCTAAAGTCACACTTTTTATACCAGCAACAGTACCATCTTGTCTATCGAGTTCTTTTATTTTTAAATTGTTTTTTTCCGCATACATTAAGTACATACGCATAAGCATATTGGCCCAATCATCTGCCTCTGTTCCGCCTGCGCCAGAATTTATTTCTAAAATTGCACCTAAGCTATCACCTTCTTCAGAAAGCATGTTTTTAAACTCTAATTTTTCAATGGCATTTACAGCTTTTTCAAAACGCGCTTCAACATTTTCCATTGGAGCTTCATCTTCCTTAAAAAATTCATAAACAACCTCAAGGTCTTCGTAAAGTGTTTTTGCGGTATTAAAATCGTCAATCCAACTTTTTTTTTCTCTAATGGATCGCATTACCAATTCGGCTGCTTTAGAGTCATTCCAAAAATTAGGGTCAAAGGTTTGTTCTTCTTCGTTGTTGATTTCTATAAGCTTAGCATCTAAGTCAAAGATATTGTCTAAGTACGTCTAGACGGGAATTAAGATCTTTTATTTGATCTGATGTAATCATAAATAGTAGTAATTTCTGCAAATATAGTATTGCAATTTAAAGCTCCATAATTTTAAATCGGTTTTTTAGAATTTCCGTAGTTTTATACTTCAATTTTTTTAATATGAAAAATCTTTATATTTTGATTTGTTTTATAGTTGTTGGATTTCAACTTGAAGCTCAAATCTTGGATAAAAAAGACCTTAAAACCTACAATGGTTATTTTGATTTCTATTATGACCAAAGCACAGATAAGATTTATCTTAAAGTTAAACATTTGGAGAAAGCGTTTTTATATGTAAATTCTTTGGCTTCTGGTGTCGGAAGCAATGATATTGGTTTAGACAGAGGACAATTGGGCGGAGAACGTTTGGTGTACTTTAAAAAGGCTGGTAATAAGTTATTGCTCATTCAACCTAATTTAAAGTATAGAGCAAATACGGATAATACTCTAGAAAAGAAAAGTATAGAACAAGCATTTGCCAAGTCTGTTTTATTCGGTTTTAAAATTTTATCTGAAAAAGATGGAGCTTTCATCATTAATATAACTCCTTTTTTGATGGAAGATGCTCATGGCGTTGCTAACCGCCTTAAAGCAAGAAAAGAAGGGACCTATAAAATTGACGCTTCAAAAAGTGCTTTAGAATTAACACGAACCAAAGCATTCCCTGATAACGTTGAGTTTGAAGCTTTATTAACCTTTAAAGGGCAACCAACAGGTAGAAATTTGCGCAGTGTGGCTCCTACATCTGCTTTGGTAACAGTTATTCAGCATCATTCATTTATTAAATTACCAGATAGTAAGTACATACCTAGAGTATTTGATACACGCAGTGGAGCTATCTCTATGTCTTATATGGACTATGCGACTCCAATACAAGAGGATATAAAAAAGCGATTTATAATTAGACATCGTTTAGAGAAAAAGAATCCAAATAGGTCTAACAGTGAAGCCAAAGAACCAATTATCTACTATTTAGATCCTGGCACACCAGAACCAGTGCGCTCAGCCTTATTAGAAGGAGCACGTTGGTGGAACCAAGCTTATGAAGCTATTGGTTTTAAAGATGCATTTCAGGTAAAAATGCTTCCAGAGAATGCCGATCCTATGGATTGTCGCTATAATGTAATTCAGTGGGTACATCGCAGTACCAGAGGTTGGAGTTATGGAGGTAGTGTTGTAGATCCCAGAACAGGTGAAATTATAAAAGGTCATGTGAGTTTGGGTAGTTTACGCATTAGACAAGATTTTATGATTGCACAAGCGTTAATGAATCAACCATTTGCAAAGCGTGACGATAATTATCAGCCTATGTTAGATATGGCATTAGCCAGAATTAGACAATTAAGTGCTCATGAAGTTGGTCACACCATTGGTTTTGCACACAATTTTGCTGCAAGTGCCAATAATAGAGCTTCGGTTATGGATTATCCACATCCTCAGATATCGCTCAAAGATGGTAAAATTGATTTTAGTAATGCATACGCTACAGGAATTGGTGAATGGGATAAAGTTACCGTTGCATATAGTTATTCAGAATTCAAAAAGAATACAAATGAGAAAGATGCTTTAAATGCAATGCTGAAAAAAGCCCAAAACGATGGCTTACGGTTTATTACTGATGCTGATGCCAGAGCAGCTGGTGGAGCACATGCCTTGGCACATTTATGGGATAATGGTAAAACTCCTGCTGAAGAATTGAACACCGTTTTACTCATACGTGAGCAAGCGATAAAGAATTTTTCAGTAGATAACATTAAGAATTACGAACCGTATTCTGTTTTAGAAGATGTGTTTGTACCACTTTATTTTTATCATCGTTTTCAGGTAGAAGCTGCAACTAAAGTTATTGGTGGTTTAGATTATAATTATGCTGTAAAAGGTGATGGGCAATTTACTTCAAAACCTATTGATGTAGCTATGCAAAGGGAAACATTAAAAACAGTTCTTAAAACTTTGGATGCTGTAACTTTAGCAATTCCAAAAGAAAAATTAAATTTATTTCCACCGAGAGCATTTGGTTATAACCGTTCTCGTGAATCCTTTAAAGGAAAAACAGGTGTAGCTTTTGATCCATTAAGTGCTGCGAATACAGCAAGTGATATGACGCTGAAGTTTTTATTACATCCTCAACGTGCTAATCGTTTAGTGTTGCAGAAGAGTTTGGATGAGAATCAGTTGAGTTTAGAAGACGTTTTGGATAAAGTTATTGAAAGTTCTTTTAATAAGAGGCTCAATGACCAATATTTATCTGAAGTACAGCATCAAATAAATGTGAATGTTTTGAAGTATTTGATGAATTTAGCTGTAAATGACCAATCTTATTTTCAGGTTAAAGCTATTGCTAATAAAATATTACGAGATATTGCGAAGAAAAATTTGGGATTTGATGCCATTCAATTACAATATAATTTAATGATAAAAGAGTTTTATGAGCATCCTGAGAAATTTAAAATAGAGGCTTCACCGCAAATACCAGATGGTTCACCTATTGGGAGTGGTGTTTGTAGTTATTCGATGAACTAATTCTTCCATAAAAAAAAACCAGAAAAAATTAATTTTCTGGTTTTTTTTTGGAATAATTTAAATTTATGACTGTTTTAGTCGCTACCGCAAACTTTTGAATGTGCAATAACATAAATGGATTCACCATTTAAATCATCTTGCACTGTGTATTGTCCTGGCGCAACAGTATAGCTTCCATTATTTTTTAATGGGAACGGTGAAATGCCAGCATATAGATGTGTTTCGGTATTCGTATAACCATTTATTAAATCATATGAAGCGGTAACATTAGTACCATCATATATTACAGTAATAATGCCAACTAAGACACCTTTTGTGATATCGCATTGACCAGCACCAGCGTGTACATCATAAGTGTATGTACCAGGAGTCAATGGACCTATATTCCAACCCCATCTGCTAAAGCCAGCTTCAGTAAAACATGCATGATCATTATCAGAGTTTCCTTTTGCAAATGACGTATCACATCCTGGCTCAGGTTGAGGACATTCTATTTTAAAGTTAAAATCAATTAGCCAAAGATCTTCACCAGTGTTAAGGTCAGTTAACCATCCCCAAGAACTAAGACCAACCGCATCTAAATCAGAATCAAAATTAGCACCACCAATACCAATATGTGCACCAAAGTTTGGAGTATTTGAATCGTTAGGATCTGGTCGTTGTCTTACACCAAAAGTGCCTTCTTGTACGCAGTCGCCACCTGCAGCGGTGATTGTACTTCTTTCTGAATCGATAACATAGAAACTCATGTCTTCAGAATTAGAAGCATTACCAGCAGTACCTTCTTTTTTATGTTCTCCTCCAATGGCTTGCCATTCTGCCCATGATTTTTTGTCTTTTAACCAAACGTCAACTGTCACTATACAAGATCCACTTGCTGTTGTTCCTAATATATTAGCTGTACCGTCTTCATATTCTCTAAATACTAAGTTGTTCGTGTCGTCAGATGAGAAATAGGTATCAGCATTAAAGTAGTCTGACCCATCTGCTGTTTCTGACCACCAAAAGTTAGAAATTGGTTGTTGAGTACCAAATGGTGACCTGTCTACATCAAATATTTCACATTCTGTATAATTGGGTGTCTCACAATCTATAACAAAGTTAAAATCAATAACCCAAAGATCTTCACCAGTTGTAGTGTCGGTTAACCAGGCCCAACTGCTCAGGCCAATGGCATTTACATCTGAATCGTAATTAGCACCACCAACACCAACATGTGAACCAAAGTTTGGCGTGCCTGCATCATTAGGATCTGGTCGTTGTCTTACGCCAAAATCACCCTCTTGCACGCAATCACCACCAGCTGCAGAAATAGAACTTCTTTCAGAATCGATAACATAGAAGCTCAAATCTTCAGAGTTTGAAGCATTACCAGCTGTGCCTTCCTTTTTATGCTCTCCACCAATGGCTTGCCATTCTATCCATGATTTTTTGTCTTTCAACCAAACGTCTACTGTCACTATACAAGAGCCACTTACAGTCGTTCCTAATATATTTGCAGTGCCATCATCATATTCTCTAAAAACTAAGTTATTGGAGTCGTCAGATGAGAAATAGGTGTCAGCATTAAAGTAGTCTGACCCATCCGAAGTCTGTGACCACCAAAAGTTTGAACTAGGTTGTTGATTAACAAAGGGCGATCTGTCAGCGTCAATTACCATACATTCTGTATAATCTGAAGACGTTAAGTTGAGATTAGTTTGAGTTTCAATCTGTTCTGTTTCGCAGGCAAAGAAAATCATGCTAATGCCGAACACAAGTAAAATTAGTTTTTTCATAATTCAAGAATTTAGCGTATGTTGTTGATAATAAGTTAATCAGTAATATAGTGATTATAAAATTGAAATTAGTAATTAGTTGACTTTATATTGTACTTTTTATGATAACATAGCTTAGAAGAATGATGTAAAAGTAAGAATTAGAACCTATTTATATTCTTTCAAAATAATTCTCAAAATTCAAATATATTTATATCTTGACAGTTCAACTTTGAACATAATTTATGTTAATAGACCTTAGAAGCGATACCGTGACAAAACCATCAAAAGGCATGTTAGATGCGATGCTAACAGCAGAAGTTGGAGACGATGTATATAAAGAAGATCCTTCAGTAAACACTTTAGAAAAGCGATTGGCTGATATGTTTGGTATGGATGAAGCATTATATTTTCCAACAGGAAGTATGGCAAATCAAGCCGCTTTAAAATTACATACCAATCCAGGTGAGCAAGTCATTTGTGACAAGTATGCACATATCTATAATTATGAAGGTGGAGGTGCCTCATTTAATAGCGGAATTTCTTGTAAATTAATAGATGGTCACAGAGGAATGTTCACTACTGAACAAGTTGAAGCGTCAATTAATCCACCAGATTTTTACCACAGTCCGTTAACATCTCTTATTGCTATAGAAAATACTACAAATAAAGGAGGTGGAGCATGCTGGGATTTAGATGAGCTTAAAAAAATAAGACAAGTCGCTAATAATCATAAATTAGGTTATCATTTAGATGGCGCACGACTTTGGAATGCGCTAATTGCAAAACGAGAATCACCAAAACAGTACGGAGAATTGTTTGATACGATTTCAGTGTGTTTAAGTAAAGGCTTGGGCTGTCCAATGGGTTCTGTGCTTTTAGGAAATAGCGAGCTAATGAAAGGAGCTATTAGAGTGCGCAAAATTCTAGGTGGTGGTATGCGACAAGTTGGCTTTGCAGCAGCAGCAGGACTATACGCGCTTGATAATCATTTTGAACGTTTAGCTGAAGATCATAAAAAGGCAAAAGAGATAGGAGAGGTGTTGTCTAAATTACATACCGTAAAAAAAGTAGAACGTATAGAAACCAATATTATCATTTTTGAGTTGAACGATGCTGTGGGCGAAACGCAATTCCTCAATACATTATATGAGAGAGATATTCGTATAATCGGAATGGGAAGTAATAAATTACGAATGGTTACGCATTTAGATTACAGCAATGACATGCACGCCAAGCTACTGAGAATTTTCAAAAATATAGGGTTTTAATCATAGATATTTCTATTTTAGCTTAACCTTAACCAATTTTAATGAAACTTAGTATCCTAATTCCCATGTATAATGCCAAAAACTACATTGGCAACTGCATAGAAAGTTTAATAAATCAAGATATTTCTGAAGATGACTATGAGATTATTATCATTGATGATGGCTCTAAAGATACTTCTGTAGCGCTTGTTGAAGCTTCTGCTAAAAAATATAAGAATATTCACTTATACCAAGAGCCAAATTCTGGCGCATATACTACAAGAAATAAGCTATTAAAATTAGCTAAAGGTGATTATATATTTAACCTAGATGCAGACGACTATATTGTTTATAATTGTTTAAGTGCATTATTAAAAATCGCAGAAAATAATCAGTTAGATATTATCGGTTTTAAAACCAAGGAAACGTCAGATCTAAGCTTTTTTGAATTGTCTGAGTCTATAGGTGATAATACTACAATTTTAAGTTCTGGAATAGAATTTATTGAAAATAATAATTATTTGCGATATGAAATATGGTGGTACTTTATAAAGCGCGACTTTATGATAGAACATGGTATGGATTTTAACAATAACGAATACAATGCTGATGTCATTTTTACATCAAATGCGTTATTAAAGGCAGAAAGAGTGGGCTATGTACCATTATCAATTCATCGCTATGTACAAACACACGATTCGTTAATGCGTAGCAAGAATTTTGAAATCACCAAAAAAAGAATAGAGTATATACAGATGATGATTGGTAATAAAAGCCAACTTATAAATAACTTAAAGGCTAAAAATTATTCAAATACTCTGATTGAAAACATGTCTCATAGAAGGGATATTTTTACGTTTTTTAATATAATGAATATGCTTAGGAATCCATTTAGTAAAGCCTATATAAAAAACAGAATTAAAGTCTTTAAAGCCGTTAATGCATATCCCCTTAAAAGCTTCACGAAATATAAATATAAGTCTAGGCGTTATAAAATATTGACGCTGATATTCAATAGCGAAAATCTCTTA
>Ga0114956_1000839_pt1 | contig 23410 bp, 18 predicted proteins | sample MaitaG_FD_87304 | JGI IMG/M metagenome (GOLD analysis project Ga0114956, IMG submission 87304) | Marine algal microbial communities from Maine, USA - Maine_Asex2 metaG | ecosystem: Host-associated > Algae > Red algae > Unclassified | place: Maine, USA | collected 2015-01-05
AGAAGTGCTGATGGTAGCGGAAATTTTGATGATGAGCTCGGCACTTGGTATGCCAAAGAGTTGATTAAGGAAAGTAATAGGCGCATGGCAAACAATGTAAAAATGAATTTGCCCCAAAACAATGCCACTCCTGCCCTACCCGTAAAAATTGAATTGCAATTAACTGGTACTAATAAGAAGGATGATGGTATATACTTTCATGAGCGCGATACCTTATGCTGGAGTAATAAAAAAGGTGGTGTATTTTCTAACTACAGCCGCAACCAATACAAGCAGTTGGGCGTTGCCAAGGATAGTGTTTACAACATATTTATGGTTGAACACCATCCTGATAGCATAAAATCGCCCACTTACAAAGCTGGCTTAAGTGGTATTGGGTTTAAAGATTTTATGAAAGTTACGGGAAGCTTTGAAAATTTTTGCGATACAATTTTTAGAGCTAACCAACCTCCATTGGTACTTGACTATACACGGACGGCCCCATTATTGGTGCATGAATTAGGGCATGCTTTGGGCTTGGCGCATACTTGGGGTGGACATGATGGTTGTGATGATACACCAAAGCATAGAGGCTGTTGGAATGTTAATGAACCTGCTGTGCCCGAATGCAATCCTGTGGTATCGAACAATGTTATGGATTACAATGCATATCAAAATGCATTTACCCCTTGCCAAATTGGTAGAATGCATTACTACGCAATTAACCACACCACAACCAAAAAATTTATTGTAAAAAGTTATTGTGATTATGATCCTTACAACAAAATTGTAATTGCTAAAAACGATTCAGTAGTGTGGAATGATATAAAGTATTTGAATACCAATATTGTAGTTAAAGGAAAATTAACCATTAATTGCACTTTGTTTTTACCAAATGATGCAGAAGTAATCGTAAAGCCTACTGGGCAATTATTTTTAAACAATGCCAAAATAAGCAATGCTTGTGGAGGTACTTGGAAGGGAATTAACATGCAAAAAGATGAAGATAAAGCTGGAGAATTAATAGCAACTCCCAATGCAATTATCGAAAACGCGAAACACCAAATCGACTTTATTAAAGGCACCTAGCACCGCATGTTTAGTTTTTTTTATAAAAGATTGGCAGTTTGAAATAACCAAGCATAAAAAAAGGCCGGCAAAGCCGACCTTTTCAATTTTATAAAAGCGTACTAATTACTTTATCACACTAATCTTTCCAGTAGCTATTGCACCGTTTACATTCTCCGCTTTGTAAATATACATGCCATTGGTATAATCGCTTAAGTCAATTTTCATTTGCGTATTGCCCTTTTCCCAATTGTAGTTGTTTACCAACTCGCCGATTGCATTGTAAATGACAATGCTTTGTAAATTATCACTTGGCATTTCAAAAGTAACTACATCATTTGCTGGGTTAGGATATACATTTAACATTAACTCCAACTCTTCATTGTTAATACTTACAGGATCAAAAACTCTTACAAAAAAGTTCGCTTGGTCGCATAACCCACCCGGATCGCAAACTTCATAAGTCATAGTATCCCAACCAATAAAGCCCATATCTGCTTGGTAAGTAATGGTACCATTCATATTATTTGTGGCTGTACCATCATTTGGCAAGGTTAATAAAGTTACTGCTAGCGCATCACCGTTTTGATCAAAATCGTTTCCAATAACCAACTTAACGCCAAAATTATTCATTTGTACATCTAAAGTATCATCAGCAGCCACTGGCGCATAAGCAATGGCTTGGTTTCCATAACGCTCAACAAACTCTTGGTAAAAAAGATTGGCAATTGTAGCGTCATGTATTATTACTGTATTCTCATCATTACGCAACTCGGCAGCTGAGCTCCAGTTGTGTGAACCTGTTATAACCATTGGATCTGAACTAGGCATATTAGGATCTACAATTGCATACTTGTGGTGGAAAATTACACTGCTTGGATGATCAAATACAGGAATACCAGCAGCCAACATTGGTGTGTACTCGGTACCTTGATCGCTTGTGCTTTCAATAATACCTTCTACTACAACACCTGCATTGTGTCTATTAATCATTGCAGCACCTAACTCATTTCTTGTAAATGATAACAATGCAAAATGCACACTACTATCAGCGCTTAATATTGCATCTTCAATTTTACTTGTAGTTAAATCTGAAGGTGAGAAGTAACACTCTAAAGCACTTCCTCCAACCACAAAATCGTGCGGTGTATTGTTAGTTTTAGCTGCTCCAAATTTTGCATTACCCAAATTTGGTGTTGCTGTGGTTGAGCCATACATTTCGTTAAACTCAATAGTATATGCTTTGGCTAAACTTTGATCTTGTATAAAAACCATGTTCTGTATATCAGTATTCAATTGCTGTGGCGACCAGTTGGTTGAACCTGTTAACACCCATGAGTTGTTAACAGAATTAGCATCAATAATCATAAACTTGTTATGCATTAAATCGCTTGCATTGCCGTAAATAACATTTATGCCAGGGTTTAAACTAGCTAAAGCTGAGTTTGATGTACCATCATTGGCAACCCATCTAACAGTTATACCACTTACAAAAGCGGCATTCGCAGCTGCTACTAATGCTGGCTCTAAAGTATTGTAAGTAGCAATATCAATTGATGTTGTCGCTTTTTGCATATATGAGATAATCGTATCTTCAAAAGCATTGTTTACAAACAATGCATTGGTGCCAGTGCTTACGCTATTGTCTACGGTATGATTGAAGAACACATCAATTTGTCCCGTTGAATTACTTTCCGTAGCAAAAACTCTTACTGAAGAAAAAGCAGTATCAATACCATTTACTGAGAAAACTTGAACGTAATAAATTTCACCCGCAGTTAAACCAGTTAGCGATAAACTATGGTTAACAGAACTTCCCATTGCGCTAGCCATATTGGTTAAAGCTGTTGGGCTGGTTCCATACCTTGCTTCATGTGTGCCTGCAATATTGGTTGTCCAAGCTAAATCGAAACTAGTGTTGGCTATGTTGCTTTGGGCAACTTCACTTGTTAAGTATATGTTTGATAGAATAACAAAGTCATTCAAATCTCTTGGTAAAATTTGGTATCCAGAAGTATAAGGTGCACTAACATCATATTGTGATAACAAACCTATTACATCAACGGGTGAAGCTGGCAATGTTGTGCCTACCAAGCTATTTCCGTTACCTACTCTTATTTGTCCTGCCGTACCACCTTGGGTAAAATTATAATTGTTGTTACCAGCAATTGTTGTTCCACCAGCAGCAAAACTTACTCCATTAACTCTAATTAATTGAGCTTCATACGGCTCATCTATTAAGTTAGCTGTAATAGTTGTTGGTGTTGGCACACTAACTGCACCGTGCACTGTTTCACTTATAACAGAGTCAACTTCTAACAAACCATTAAAGCTAGTTAAGTAACCAACGTAAGTTACTGAATCGCCTTGGGTTGCAGTAAGTGTTACTGAACCTGCACCCGGATAAATAGCAATACCTGCAGTAGCATCTTGCATATATTTAATAATACCTAGGCCAGTTCCATTGGTTACCACACCTGTAACGGTTACTTGGTTTCCTAAACCAAAGGTTCTTGCATTTGCAATATCAGTTTGTGCATTTGCAAATAAACAAAGTACTAAGGCAGTTAATGTGGCTAATATAATTTTCATTGTTTTCATTAATAAGTTATTTTAATTGAAGTCATCCAGCGAAATCCTTGTCCGAAAAATACTGATGTTGAACGAGCATCAAATGAATTGGGATTGGCTGGTATAAAAAAGTCGTTGTTGCGACCGTCAGTTATGTATGATTCGTTTAATACATTAAGTAAGTTTACTCCTACATTAACTTTAAAATCTTTTACTTTAAATCGATAACCTGCATTGGCATCAACAACAAAGTAATCGGGCAATTGATATGATTCTCGTTTAGCATTTACACCACCTAGTGAAGCTGGGTTCATCTCGGAAAAGTGCTTACCAAAATAGGTGCCTTTTGCTTTAAGGTATAAACCATTTAATTTTGATGTTTTAGCAATTTCATATCTTAAGCTTGCACCTAGTTGTGTTTGCGCAGCATCACCAACATGCACTCCTGTAGCGTCAAAATCTATAATTGAGTTTCTGATAATCGAATCTGCATGAGTTGATAAAGCTCCGTTTGCATCTCTAGCAACTAAACGCTCTGCTGAGTTCCAAGTCCAATCTCCTAACGAAACCAAACCTTCCAACTCCCATCCTTTAGCAAACTTATATTCACCATCAATTTCAATTCCACGGTGTATTGCGTTTACACCGTCTACTAGATAGTAAACTTTCTCATCATCATTTCCTGTGCTAAAAAGACCACCAGGTTTATTTATCCATATCGTATTGTAAAGATTAACGTTTGCAGCCCATTTAGAAAACCTCAATCCTCCTCCTAACTCAATGGCATATATAGTCTCATTATCTAAGGTATCAAACACGTTGTTATTAAAATCGATAACATTGTTAAACTGTGGTGCTTTGCTTAAATAACCAACATTGGAAAAAACATTGTAATTACTATTTATATTGTAGTTGGCACCTGCCTTAAACGTATAACTAGGAATATAAATCCAGTCAGTTGCAGCATGGCGCGCCTTATCTGAATTTATAGCATATTTTTCTCCAGTGGTAATGGGATCGGTAGTGATTTTTTCATCTTCATCATAATACAATGGCCCTCTGCGAATGTTGTAAGCACCATTATTGTAAATCAAGGTATCTGACGCATAGTCAAATTGGCCTGGCCCAACATAGGAGTAACCTAGTGCCTGTAATGCAAATTCACCATTGGGCAATTCCACATCTTTTCTTTTAAAATAGTCTATTCTTTTGTAAGCAGACATAGCACCAGAAACATTTAGAAAAGCGCTCCATTTATCATCCATTTTATATTCTAATGAACCAAAAGCTCCACCCCATCTAACCAGGCCATCATTGTGAAAATCAATTTTATCTCCTACTTCTTTGGCTTTATCTTCTCTATAAGGTTGATTTATGGTTAAATTACTTTCATTTAATACAACATCACCACCAAACAAATCATACAATTCACGGTAATGTTCGCCTCTGTAACTTCTTAAATCAACTCCTATGGTTAAATCAAACCTCTCACTTACATCATAATTTAAGTTGGTTAAAGCTCCATACCAAAAATGATTGTTGAAGCTACTTTTTATGTAGTTGGTTACTACTTTCCTTCCATCAATTATCGTATCCGTAGAGTTAACATTGGCAGCATACAAGCTATTCAAAATATACTGGCCATCTCCGTCAAAGTTAGTTCCAGGTGTTGATTGAAAGCGAGTACCTCCACCTTTACCCATGGAAAGATAGGCAGTATTTGATATAAATATTTTATCCGAAACGTTCCAAGTATGTCTTAAATTGAATTGTGGTTTATGATAATAGTTAAGTCTATCGTTATAAATTTTACTTACTCCAAGCGTATCTACCCTTCCCCAATACGGATTATATTTTAGTCCTCTTTCTTTTAGCTTAGGTGCGGTTATAACACTATCTGCTATACCTAACTCTCTAGCTTTATCTTTATCAAAAACTGAAATACCCGCTTTAAATGAACGTTGGTTGTGTTTTTGAGGTGCTCCGTAGCCACTTAAGGTAAGCACATGGTTTTCACCAAAAGCCTTGTCAATTCTTCCGTAATAGAAAAATCCTTCCGAGTTTAGTTGATCTACCCAGCCACTTCCTCTTTTATATGCACCTGCAACTGAAAAGCCCCAACCTCTTTTTAGCCTTCCAGAATTGTAACCTAGCATGGTTTTTAAATAACCATCATGCCCAACGGTTTGCTTAACATATGCATTTCGTTTTTGATCAATTCCTTTGGTTAAAATATTTATGGTTCCACCAACTGATGGTATTGCCAACTTTGAAGCTCCTAAGCCACGTTGTACTTGTAATGTTTTGGTTACGGCATCTAAGCCAAACCAATTACTCCAATAAACCCAGCCATTTTCCATGTCATTCACCGGCACACCATCTACCATAACAGCCATATTGCGTTGGTCAAACCCTCTAATGTTTATCCTGGCATCTCCATCTCCTCCACCTGCATTGGTAGCATATACGCCAGGCGTTGAGTTCAGTATCATTGGAATGTCTTGGTTGGCCAATTCTTCTTCTAACTGCTTGCTAGGAATGGTACTAAAAGCGACTGGCGTTTCACGATCAATGGCAATATCGGCAACAATTTTAACCTCTTTAAGTATTTTTTGACTTAGCCAAAAGTCTTGTTGCTTTTCGGTAGAACCCACCTCAACTTGTAAAGTTTGATTTTCATATCCAATAAAGGAAACCTTTAATTGGTATATGCCTTGCTCCAAACTTAAAACATAGTTGCCATCAAAATCTGTAACTGTGCCTTGCCCTTCACCAAAAGTTACATTGGCACCAATAAGTGTTTCCCCCGAAAGTTTATCACTAACCACGCCAAATACCTTAGTCTTTTGAGCATTTAGGGTATAAAAAAATAAAAGGGTGATTATGCAAATAATCCCCCTTTTGGTAAATGACTTTATCATTTAAATTATTTACTATTTGATAATTACTTTTCCATAACCAACAGCACCGTTCGTAAGTTGAGTTTTCACAAAGTATGAACCAACTGCCCAACCTGAAGTTTCAATTTCAATAAACTTTTCAGCAGTATAAGCTTCAAAAACAACCTCACCTATAATTGATGTTACTTGAATGTTTTCAAAAGCAACTTCAGTAGTTACTCTAAAGCTTCCTAAGGTTGATGGATTAGGATAGATGTTTAAATCAACAGTAAAGTCTCTATTATTTAATCCCAAAAATGATGGATCACAAGTACAATCATGCATTCCCAAATTGGAAAAATCATCATTAGACAATGTATCCCACTCTACGGTAGGATTAAAATCACCCGCTCCGTTATAAGGCAATCCGCCAGAAGTAACTCCTTTTTTTATAGTAGGTCTCCTAACATTTGTTTTATTTCTTGTCCACCACTCTCCTGTTGCTCCGCTGTAATATGGAGGAGTATCCGTCCAAGCGCCACTTGTGCCTGCCATACCTGTATTGTCATAAGGCCTTTCACCTTTTAACCCATACGTATCTACATCAACCCAAGCTCCACCAACATTTCTTTGCAGTATCAAAGCATCATCTCCATTTTGGTATGGCATTTTTGAACCTGGTGTACCATCTCCATAAACAGGTGATGCCCAAACATCAACTTTTGCAATAAGTGCAGGAGCCGATTTTGGATCCATTGTGGTATCTATTGGATTTCTTTTATCTACTGCATAAACAACAACATCTAATGAAACGAGCGTTCCACCCAAATTTAATACGTACTCCGGATCAGTGTCTGAAGTTGTACTACCGTTAGAAAATCTAACCATTCTATATTCCGACAAGTCAATATCTGCAGTTGTAGGATTATATATTTCAAAGGCTTTGTTATTTCCTGAACCTTCTACCACTTCACTTATCATTAAATCGAGACAATCTTGTGAGAGAGCGAATAAAGTAAAAGAAATAGCAACTAGTGTAAGTACAATTTTTTTCATAATAATATTTTGTTACCACAAAGTTAGGCATTGCGTAGGTATTCTAAAGGTCAATTTTGCACGATTAACCTACAATTAATGAGTTTTAAACAATTGTTTAACATTTCTATTAAACGTTGCGTTTTAGGTAACCCAAACTTTCGTTGCCTAAGTTAAAAAGCAAATCTAAAATGCTTAAGTTAGGTTGAAAAGGTTGCCTATCAAAAAACACTTGTTGATACCTTGAGAATTGAAACTGAGCGTAGTTTTGAATGCTACATTTATTTCTAAAATCCAACATTTTTGAGTTTAAATCTCTCCCATAACAGGTTGTTTCTGTAACAGTCATTTTAAAATTAAGCCATTTTAAAGTGTTAACTAGCAATACTTTATTAAAGTCATACAAATTTTCATACCTATTGGTATAGAAATGTTTCAAATCATCTTCAAAATATTGAAAAAATGGACTATTGCGATAAGCGCTTATAATTGCCTGCCAATGTTTGCCTTGCCAATTAACAGAGTTATCAATAGCTACCTTGGTTATTATACATTGGCTATTTTTACCTTTTCTTAATGGAATACTTAATGTTAACAGACCATTTGCCGTTGCAATTATCATTCTATTTCTAAATGACCGTTTATTGTAATTTTCAAATTTTTCTAACACGCAAACTTCTTTGCCAAGCATAGCTACAAAAGTTGCTGCAGGACCAAAATATTGACTTTCTACAATAATTTTACTCGATTTTTCTTTGGTAGATGACATTGCTTTGACAATATTAACACATATCAAAAGGTAAATAAAGCTAACTTTGATTATTGAGTAACAAATAAAATTATGAGACAACTTTTTGCATTAATGGTATTGCTAGCCATAGTTAGTTTTGAAGCCCTTGCCTTGGATGCTTTTGTGCGCCATGCAAGATTTTATGCACCCGAAAGTGGGCCCTATATTGAAACTTATATTACCATACCCACAAGCAATTTACAATTTTCTGAAACCAATGATGGTAAGTTACAAGCTGGCATAGAAATTACCATACTCTACAAGCAAAACAATGAAATAGTAAAATTTGACAAGTATATTTTGAATAGCAAGGCGTTTAAAACGGAAGATGAAATAGAAGAAAGCTTGTTGGATGTGAAAAGAACAGCGCTGAAAGCTAACACCTACCAAATTGAAGTTGCATTTAAAGATGTAAATGATAAAAAAGCAGAAGTTTTAGAAACCAAGTCATCTATTGATTTAAAAGATGCTAAAGATGAGGTGGCAATTTCAGACATTCAATTGTTAGAGAATTATGAAAAAAGCAGCGCTGAAAACAGTTTTGTGAAAAATGGATTTATGATGTTGCCTCACTGCATTAACTATTACCCAACTCAAATGAGTAAACTGATGTATTATTTTGAAGTTTACAACACACATACGTTAAATGATGAAGAGTATCTAATAAGCCAAAGTATAAATTATTATAACTCCGATAAGGTTTATAAAAACATAAAACAATTCGCAAAAAAGAAAAGTAAGGTGGTTGAGGTAAGTTTAGCTGAATTTGATATTAGTAAATTACCTTCTGGCAATTATGACTTAACTATTCAAGTGATAAATAAAAGCAATGAAGTTTTATTGGAGAAAAAGCAGTTTATACAAAGGCTAAATTTAGATTATGTTGAATCGGAAGATGATTTGTTAGCCATTCAAACAAACAACACATTTGCCAACGATTTATCGGATGAAGATGCTTTGTATCAAATAAGAACTTTATACCCCATTTCAAGCAGATCGGAAGTGCGCTTGGCAAATTCGATTTTTAAAGAAAAAAAAGTTGATTTAGCCAAACAGTTTCTGTTAAACTTTTTTACTAAAAGAAACGGAGCAAACCCAGGTGAGCCTTATGAAAATTATATGAATGCCGTTAATGCGGTTAACAATACTTTTGGAAATCAAATAGATGAAGGCTTTGAAACAGAAATAGGCCGTGTTTACTTGCAGTATGGTGAACCTAGTAGTATTATAAAAGATCAAACTAAAAGTGGATTAGACTTTCAACTTTGGCATTATTATGCATTGCCTGACGGCCAAAGTAACATTACCTTTTTGTTCTTTAAATCGGGGCTAACATTTGGCGACCAAAGTGGAGCTGCATTTGAATTGTTTCATACTGATGCACTTAAAGAACCTCAGTATGGTACCTGGACAGCTGCAAAATCTAGATTAGAAGAAGGGTTTGGAGATAGATTTGATACGGATGAATTTGATAAGTTATACCAGTATATGGGAGAAACAGGCCGTATTCGCGGTAAATCTGATGATGATTCAGATGTCAATCCATTTGAATAAATGATTTGTAGTTTTGTGGCGTGCAACGCTTAACTTTTGTAATTTTTCTACTATTTACTTACCCCTTGGCAGTGATGCCCATGTTTATTTTGCATGGTTTATCAGATTTTTTGCGTTTCATTCTCTTTTACATTGTTGGTTACAGAAAAAAAGTGGTGTTTACCAATTTACGTAACTCATTTCCAGAAAAAAGTGAAAGTGAAATACGAAAATTGGCTTGGAAGTTTTACCAAAATTTATGCGACATAATTATCGAAAGTTTTAAGTCGTTTACCATAAGTGAGAAAAATTTAAAAAAGAGATATAAGATGGACGTAACAGAGAACATCAAGTCTCTGTTTAAAACTAATACAAGCATAATTGCCATGGGTGCGCATATGGCCAATTGGGAGTGGGGAGTGCTGTCGTGCAGTTTATATATACCTTTTAAATGTATTGGTATTTACAAGCCTATAAAAAACAAGTACATTGATAATTTTATGAAAAAAACAAGAGGTAGGTTTGGTATATACCTTGAAGATTTTAGAAACACGCGCGCAATTTTTGAAAAGTATAAAGATGACAATGTTGTTTACCTTATGCTGTCGGACCAAAGCCCAGGTTCTCCATCAAAAGCACATTGGATGAATTTGTTTAACCAAGATACGGCAGTTTTAATGGGTGGCGAAAAATACGCTAAGTACAACAATTATCCAGTTGTGTTTTTTAATATAATGCGGGTAAAAAGAGGTTATTATCACATGACTATAGATTTGTTTGAAACAGAACCATTAAACACCAAAACAGGAGAAATTACCGAAAAATTTGCGCATAAATTAGAAGCTGCTGTAAATGAGCGAAAACACGAATGGTTGTGGTCGCATAAGCGTTGGAAACATCAAAGAAATAAAAACGACCAGCAATGAAAGCCAAAGTTGCCATTGTAATATTAAACTGGAACGGAATTGATTTTTTAAAGAAATTTTTGCCTGGTGTTGTTGTCAATTCTCAGTTGCCAAATGTTGAGGTATGGGTGGCAGACAATGGTTCAACTGATGAATCATTAAGTTATGTGAAAAATGAATTGCCTGAGGTAAAAATATTTGAAAACGATAAAAATGAGGGCTTTGCAGGAGGCTATAACACTGCCTTAAAAAATATTAAAGCAGAACTTTATGTGCTGCTAAACTCGGATGTTGAAGTTACGCAAGGTTGGCTGCAGCCAATGATTGAATTGTTTGATAACAACGATAAAGTAGCGGCAGCCCAACCCAAAATATTAAGCGAAAGCAACAAATCATCTTTTGAATATGCAGGCGCAGCAGGTGGCTATTTAGACAAATATGGCTACCCTTTTTGCAGAGGAAGAATATTTGATGAACTCGAAAATGACCATGCCCAATATGATAATGATATTGATGTTTTTTGGGCAACTGGTGCGTGCTTATTTATTCGCTCAAATGTATGGCATGAAATGGATGGACTAGACCACGACTTTTTTGCACACATGGAAGAGATTGATTTATGTTGGCGTATACAGCGAGCTGGACACCAAATAAAATGTTGCCCAAAAAGCTCTGTTTATCATGTTGGTGGAGGAACACTTTCTAAAACCAATCCAAGAAAAACCTACCTCAATTTTAGGAATAACTTGTTTATGTTATTGAAAAATTTGCCTCCGGAAAAAGTACTTTTTATAATGGTAATTAGATGGTTTTTAGATGGCATTGCTTGGCTTATGTATCTGATAACATTTAAATTTTCGCATGTGTTTGCTGTTAGCAAAGCTCACATCCATTTTATTCGCGATTATTCAAAATTTAACGCCAAACGAAAGCAATTGAAACAATTAGGTTACCCTAAATTGAAAACCATTTTTAGGCAATCAATTTTAATGCAGTTTTTTGCAAAGGGAAAAAAGAAGTTTAGCGATTTAAAATGGATACCCAATAGCCAGGTTTAATACAACATTATCTTTACGCCACTCACTACTACCCAAAGCCACTTCATCCACAACCCAACGTTGTCTAACCTTTCGGCTTGGATCTCGCAATGGAAATGCTGCGTCAAAGCGAATAATAAAGTAAACAAAATCTAACCTTGCACCTAAGCCCGTACCTACGGCAATTTCTTTGTAAAAATTCTTAGCCTTAAAAGCTCCTAATGGGGCATTGTCATCCGCTCGCAATGTCCACACATTACCGGCATCAACAAACCAAGCCCCCTTTAATCTTTCAAAAATATCGAATCGATACTCAAAATTTGCCTCTAGCTTTAAATCGCCTGTTTTATCTAAAAAAATAGAATTACCACTGGTTTTTGCGGTATCAGCACCTGGACCTAACTCTCTAACATTCCAAGCCCTAATGTCGTTGGTGCCGCCAACATAATATTGTTTTACATAGGGTAATGTTGAAGAATTTCCATAGGGTATACCAATACCACCATAAAATCTGGTAACTGTTGTATTCTTTTTATCTACAATATTGTAATATCTAAAATCACCATCAACCCTAAAATATTGGGAATAATTTTGTTTAAAAATCTCATCAGGATCTTCAGCAATTGGAAACTTGCCTTCTGCGATTGTATACCCCGCGCTTAACAAATTACCCGCAAACTCAGTGGTGGCTCTAAATGTAAAGTTGTCTTTATTTTTGCCAAATTCTTGATTGCTATAATTGTAACTCGCCCTTCCTCCTATTATAAATTGATCTTCAAAACTGTTTCTTAAACGATCATTCGCACTTAAAAACGGGAAAAATTTAGGTTCTGCAATTAGCTGCAAAAAACTTGCGAAAATAGGTGTAGCACTAATTGTTGCCTTTTTACTTTCATTCCAAGTATATCCAAAGGATAAATCAGTACTATTAATTGTGTAAAACCCAACCCTACGCTGATAATTATATAGAGCCGAAATTTTTGTTTTTGGATTGTTAGTTCTATAAAATTTAGTGTTGCTAAACGGAATTAAAAATTTAGGAAAAAATAAATCTGCTTTGGCAGAAAAATCTAGTGTATTTACGATTGAATCTATGTTTGCATCTTTAAACCTTAAATCTGTAAACGCTATACCACCACTCACTCCGGCTACCAGCAAATCTGCTCCTCTAAACAAATTTCTATTGGTATAAGTATAACTCAATGCCGAGCCCAAAATATAATCTGAATGGGTGTTTGCTTCAACCTCTACAGCATGTTGTTTTGTTTTATTTGGGGTAAGGTTAATAAAAACATCTAAATAGTTTTCACCGTCTCTTTTTAGCTTTTTAAATCCAACATTTACAAAACGAAAAACTCCTAACTCCGAAAGCCTGTTAATTGTAGCCCGCTCATCATCAATGCGAAACTGCCGATCCTTTTTAAAAAATATTGAGTTTAAAACAGTATTCTCTCGGTACTTCAATTTGTTAAAAATGATGTGAAACTCATCACGCACAATTGTATCTAATTCAATGGTGCTTCCATCTAAAGATAATTTAAAGTCGGTGCGTATAAAAACATCATTGATGTAGTAAATTTCGTGGCGGGTGCTATCACTAGGCTCCTCAATTTTTACATCTATATCTAGTTGCCTTGTAGTTTTGTTACTGTCTACATCAAAAACAATGTAATTTTTAATGAAATCAAAATATCCTTCATTACGCATGGTTCTCGTAATTCGCGTTCTTTCCCCAATAAAATCATCTACTCTGTAAGGTTCTCCCTTTTTTAACAACGATTCATCTGCATACTTATACGCAATTTGATTAATTCGCCCTTCAGGTTTTGGAAAATTAACGCTATCCAAAAAATATCTATCATTGGTAGTTACATGATAAATTGCTTTGGCGCGTTTTTTATTATAAATACTCTCGTGTTCTACCTTACCATAATAATAACCTTGGTTGTAGAGGTAGCCTTCCATTAAATCAGAAGATGTTTGAGTTTGAGTGGAGTCATAAATTACTGGTGGTTGCCCAACTTGGTATTTCCACCACTTTTTGAAACCCTTTTCCCCACCTTTTTTTACTGAGTTATGTGCCCAAAGTTTAAACTTAAAAACACCCAAGGCCTTTCCATTTTCTTCTTGTCTAACTATATCTTCTAACTCCTGCTTAAGTAGTCTTTTTTCAGCTATGCGATCCAATGAATTTTCATCTTCATTCAGTTTTAGCTTACTTCCATTATACAAGTACTCACTTTCTTTTAAACCTTTGGTTAAATTGCAGCTAGTTAACAAAATACTTGTGCCAAACACCAGTAACAAGTATTTAAAATATTTTAGTTTATGCTTACAAATGCACTTAAAAAACATATTGTTTCACTCAAATTAAAAAAACACAGGGTTAAGAACAGCCAATATATTGCTGAAGGCGATAAAATTGTAACTGACTTATTAGCACAATATCCAACAAGTGTAGCAAAGGTTATTGCTACGGCCGATTGGCTAAATGCTAATGCAAAGTTGCTAAAATCATTCCAAAATGAAGCAGTTGAAGTAAATGATAAAGAATTAAAAAAAATATCGCTTTTAAAAACACCTAATAAAGCGTTGGCATTGATTAATATACCGCCAATAACTGCAAAAATAAACTATGCAAATTATGACTTAACAATAGTGCTAGATGCCCTGCAAGACCCCGGAAATTTAGGAACTATAATAAGGACTGCCGATTGGTTTGGCATAAAAAATATTGTGTGTTCAACTACTTGTGTTGATGTTTACAACCCTAAAGTGATACAGGCATGCATGGGTTCACAAATGCGGGTAAATGTTAATTACAAAAACCTAACCAACCTGTTAACAGCAAATAACCTGCCTGCTTATGCTGCAGTACTAGATGGAGCACTTTTAAGCGAAACAAAATTAACCACGCCAAGTTTTTTGGTAATAGGCAATGAGTCTAAAGGTATAAGTAATGAAGTAGTTAAGCTTTGCAGTAACAAAATTAAAATACCCCAATTGGGCGGAGCCGAATCGTTAAACGCAGCTGTTGCAACAGGTGTAATTTGTGCTGCTTTTAAACTATAACTTAAAGTGCTCAAGCCATCCAAATAAACACAGGCTTGAAAGCCTACCTAGAAAGCTTTTGTTGTTAACTGAGATGTTTTTACCATTACCTTTTATGGCACTGTGTATGCACATGGTAATAACTAATTTACAAGGCCGCAGCTACCTAGGGTTAATAGGCACAGGCGGCACCGGTGGCACATTTTCCCGCTCTTTAAAAACAGGATTCTCAACAGGCGCTTCTCCATCATTCAATTTAAAGCTATACACTTTTGGCATGTGTCTCCATTTGCCTTGTAGCCATTTCCAGCCTTCATAGGAACCGTCAGGCACCATCATACCATCATAGTTACCTTGTTTTACTAAATGATCCATTATAATTTTTTCGCCTTGTTGACTATAATTTAGTGTAGCATTGGCTTCTGCGGTGTAATGCATTATATACCTACAATATTTTTCTTCATTGTAATAAATCATTTTTTCGCCAAAAACAGGTTTACCATTTTTAAACTGAAGTATATCAAAAACCTTATTGGTTACCTTAAAGTTTCTGCCATCCCAACCGAACAGATTGTAGTAGGTTTTATCGCCCCACTTTGTTGTGTGTATGGAAAAATAAACCGCACCGTACCATTTTTCGTTAGTGGTAACAGTATCCATAGGATTTTTCATTTGATCAGATCTATCAAACAATGGAAACAGCTTTAACTTTTCACCTTTCATTTGAATTGCCCCAAAATATTGATACAGTTGAGTTTCATATTGAACACTCCAAGTAAAAATTCGAAATGTACTATCCTCAGGATATAAAATTGAAACTGGCTTTAAATTGGGGTAATTGTAGTAAAATGAGTTAGGCGTTTTTAAACTCTCAATTAAATCTTGTATAAACTTAAAGCAAGCATCAAACCTTTCTCTCTCTGTATATGATTGTAGCATTACCATTGAAATTGAATCCAATGATTTTTCTTTTTCAGCAATGATTTTTACATTGGCTGAATCTATTTGAGCATTAAGGATACTACCAAACGCTAAAAACAAAATTAGTAAGACAGGACGCATAACTTGATTTATAAAACGAATATCGTGCCTAAATTATTACAATTTCTAGCAACGTTCAATTACCATGGCACTCGCACCACCGCCTCCATTGCAAATTCCACTAGCTCCTATTTTTCCATCTTTGTGTTTTAACACACTCATTAACGTACAAATTATTCTAGCTCCACTCGCTCCAATTGGGTGGCCTAAAGAAACACCTCCACCAAAAACATTTACCTTACTGTCATCTAGTTTCAGCTCTTTATTGTTAGCCAAAGCTACAACTGCAAAAGCTTCATTTATTTCATAAAAGTCAACATTGGCAGCATCAACACTTGCTTTGCTTAAAGCTTTTGGTATTGCCTTAGCCGGTGTTGTGGTAAACCAATCTGGCTCTTGCGCAGCATCAGCATATCCCAATATTTTAGCTATTGGGGTTACTCCCAAAGCTTCCATTTTTTCTTTACTCATTAATAAAACTGCAGCAGCGCCATCATTAATTTTTGAGGCATTAACTGCTGTTACGGTGCCATCTTTTTCGAAAGCAGGACGTACAGTTCTAATCTTTTCCCAAATAATTTTTTTGTACTCATCATCATCCTTTACAACAACAGGATCGCCTTTTCTTTGTGGAATTTCAACGCTTAACAACTCGTCATTAAACCAACCATTTTCATAAGCTGCATGAGCTCTTTTGTAAGATTGCTCTGCATAAGCATCTTGATCTTCTCTTGAAAAATCGCATCCTTTAGCGCAAATTTCGGCAACATTACCCATCATGCCTCCTTTGTATGGATCTTGCAAACCATCACGCACAATGCCATCAATTATATTGCCATTACCAAATCTATAACCATTGCGACCATTGGCTAAGTAATATGGAGCATTACTCATGCTTTCCATTCCACCTGCAATTACTACATCATTGTCGCCAGCCAAAATGCTTTGAGCACCCATCATTATCGCTTTCATACCACTAGCGCACACTTTATTTATGGTTGTACAAGGCACAGTCTCAGGTATTCCTGCATTCAACGCAGCTTGTCTTGCAGGTGCTTGTCCATTATTTGCTTGCAACACATTGCCCATAATTACCTCATCAACATCAGTATGCTTAATGCTTCCACGTTCAACAACACCATTTATTACCTTTTCACCTAATTGCACTGCGGTTAAGCCTTTTAAACTACCATTAAAACTACCAATTGGTGTGCGTGCCATTGACACTATATAAACTTCTTTCATTTGAATTTTCTATTATGATTTGAGAATGTAAATTTAGCTAAAATCTGTGCGATTTTATATCACATGGATGACCTCTTTTGATAATTTTTGAGCTACAAAATATCCACATAGCCATATTTAAATATCAATTAGCTGTAATAGCAATTTGCCAAATAGTAAATTGCATTTTGGATAACAATGATAAAGAAAACATCTGTAGATAAAGTTATTGATATTGCTCGCGTTGAGGAAGTGGTAGGCGACTTTGTAACCCTCAAAAAAAGAGGCGTTAACTATATTGCATGTTGTCCATTTCACAACGAAAAAACGCCTTCATTTACGGTTTCACCAACTAAAGGAATTTACAAGTGTTTTGGTTGCGGCCAAGCAGGTAACGCTGTTAAGTTTTTAATGGAGCATGAGAAACACTCGTTTGTTGAAGCCATTAGGCAATTGGCCGATAAGTACCAAATTACCCTTGAAGAAACGGAAGACACAGAAGAACAAAAAGAAGCGAGAGATTTACGTGAAAGCCTTTTTATAGTTAACAACTTTGTGCAACAACACTACAGCAAAAATTTATTAGAAACAGAAGAAGGTAAAAATATTGGCCTTAGCTATTTTAAAGAACGTGGCTTTAGAGATGAGATAATTGAAAAATTTCAATTAGGATACACTTTTGAGAATGGCAATGATTTGGTAACCGCAGCAAAAGCTGCAGGTCATAACTTAGCTTATCTTGAGCAATTAGGCCATGCCAAAAACTTTGATGGCAACCATAGAGACTTTTTTAGAGGTAGAGTAATGTTTACCATTCAAAACCACTCTGGTAAAGTGGTTGCTTTTGCTGGAAGAATACTTAAAAAAGATGTAAAAGCACCTAAATACGTTAACTCACCTGATAGTGATGTTTATAATAAGAGCAGAGTGCTTTATGGCCTCAACTTTGCGAAACATGAAATAGCGAAAAAAAATGTTTGCTATTTGGTTGAAGGCTATACGGATGTTATTTCATTGTTTCAAGCAGGTATTGAAAATGTTGTAGCATCTTCTGGCACCGCACTTACCATTGACCAAATAAGCTTAGTAAAACGCTTTACCCCAAACATAACTGTTTTATATGATGGTGATGCTGCAGGTATTAAAGCTGCTTTAAGGGGAATTGACCTCATATTGGCGCAAGATATGAATGTGCGTGTTGTACTTCTGCCAGATGGTGAAGACCCTGATAGTTTTGTGCAAAAAAAAGGTGCCGCAGGGTTTGAAGAATTTATAAAAGCCAACGAAAAAGATTTTATCCTTTTTAAAACTGGCTTGTTAATGAAGGATGTAAAAGATGATCCTGTTAGAAAATCAGAATTGATTCAGGACATTGTTTCATCTATTGCCAAAATACCCGACCCTGTAAAAGTTTCGCTTTACGTAAAAGAGTGCAGCCGCTTAATGGACATTGAGGAAAGGATTTTAACCAGCGAAACCAACAAGAAAAAAAGAAGTCATTTAAGGCAGACGAACAGAATTACTGAGCAAGAAGAACAAGCTTTAAAAGCCAAGTTTGAACGGCCAGCCGAAAGAAGCCAGCAGTATGAGGTTAATGATATTGTTCAGGAAAAGGACATTATTAGAATATTAATCGAATATGGAGATAGGGCATTACATAAAAAAATGAGGGTAAGTGATTATTTATTTACTGAGCTACCAGTTATTGAATGGAACAATAAAAACTTTGAAACTATTGCTGGCGAATACAAACTATTTTATGATTGTCATGCGCTTCCAGAGCAAAGTTATTTCATAAATCATAAAAACTCAGAAATAGCTGAAATGTGCATAGACATGTTGACTACAAGGTATCAATTGAGTAGCAATTGGAATGATATGCATGACATACAAGTACTATCATTAGAAGAAAACTACCAAGCAGATTCAGTAAATGGTATAAAGCGTTTTAAACTAACCAAACTGAATGCCGACATACAGAATAATTTGGATAAAATGAAAGACTTAGAAACGCAATACAAAAGCATAGATGTTGTTGAAGATGCTGAAAATGCCAATGAAGTAAAAGCCAAAAAACAAAATTTGGAAAACGAGTTAACCGCACACCAAAGGCTACATAAACAGCTGCTAGATTGGAGAAAAGACATTAGCATGGAGTTGAGTACTGTAGTTTTGAAGTAGCATTAAATTTAAACCGCCCAAACGGCAACCAAATTCCCAAATTGCTTAATGTAAATGGTGCATTGCTCATCAAAATCGCCTTTAACAACCCTGCCGGTAGTTACATTAAATTGTCTATATCTAAATGGTGTAACCCAAATTTGTTCCTTAAATCTTAGTCTTCCCAAACCATAAAACTTATACAACGCTTCTTTTGCACACCATAATTGATAAACATGTGATAGTATGTTGTTTTTATCTAAGCCTTCCAATTCTTCCGCACGTAAAAATTTATGTTGTATGCCTTGTATTTTAGGATGTATTTCATCCACATCAATACCTAAAGGAGTTTTACCTACCATTGCTGCAACATAATTTTTGCTGTGACTGAGCGAAATTTCTAAATCTTTACCCTCAATTATTGGTTTTCCTTCAGCAGTTTTTATGAGCTTAATTGGGTTTTCATCATTAACCAAAAGCTTCAATAAATATCTACTAGCTAGCCATTCTGTTTTTTTGTGCGGTGCATTTATATTGTCTAACTTGGCTTGCTCGTTTTCAAAAAGATTCAATTTGCTTAAGTAGAAGTCATCCTCCTCTTCAATCTTCCAAATTGCTACTTTGGTATGCTCATCAATTGTTTCTTGATAGAAATAGCCCATATATTAAAGATATTGCGAATTTTTCAATTTTAATATGTTTTAAAATTCTGTTTCGAATTAATTATTTTAGTTTCGCTCTCCCAAGTTAAAAACATGATACTTTCAGACAAACAGATTTTAGCAGAAATAGAAAAAGGAACCATTTTGGTTGAACCATACCGCAAAGAGTGTTTGGGCACTAACTCTTATGATGTTCATTTAGGAAAATACTTGGCTACCTATAGAAACAGATGCTTAGATGCGCGTTTGCACAATGAAATTGATGAGATAATTATACCACCTGAAGGTTTTGTTTTGGAACCAAATACTTTATACTTAGGAGTAACTGAAGAATACACAGAAACCTTAGCCCATGTGCCATTTTTAGAAGGTAAAAGCAGCACTGGTAGGTTAGGCATTGTGATACACGCAACTGCAGGTAAGGGTGATGTTGGTTTTTGCAATACTTGGACGCTCGAGATTTCTTGTATTCATCCTGTAAGAATTTATGCAGGTATGCCCATTGGGCAATTAATATATTTTTCGGTTGATGGTGAAGTGCAAAATATGTATAACAAAAAGAAAGGCGCAAAATATACCAAGCGCACCGTTAAGCCTGTTGAAAGTATGATGTGGAAGAATAAGTTTTAATATAATTAACGTCTGCCTTTTCTAAACATCTTGCCACCACCCTCTAAATGCAGCGTAAAAACATAAGCGCGCGTTTTCAAAGTTTCCATTACCCGCGAGTATTGATAGGCCTCCTCCCTAAACAAAATGTTATTTAAACCATGGGTCACTCTAAACTCTGGAGCCATTACAAAGTTGCCAAAAAATAATTGACAGCCTGCACCAAGCGACATTGAAATATCGGTTTTCCTAGCTTTAATTACGTCCACTCTCTTTCTGTTTCGAGCATTTGATGCTAAATCATAATCAATTTGAACACCCCCAACAATATATAGTCTTACATTCTCCCATCTATCGGTTTGGTACTTTATTAGAATAGGAAATGAGGTATATATGTTTTCAACTGTTTTAAAGTCGGTGGTTCCGTCAAATAATACATAGTCTAATCTTTTTTCAGCAAAAACGAGTGATGGTAGAAACCTTAGGGCCAATCTTTTATTCAATTTTAAATTACTTACGATACCTAAATTAAAACCTGGCCCAAGTTTTGGCTCTACACTATAAATGCTATCATCTTGTATAAATGATTCGTGGTGCTTTAGTCTAAAGTCTGATGAATTTATGCCTAAAGCAATACCGAAATAAACCAATTGATCGTCATGTGAAGGAAGATTTATTTGTGCAAACAACCCGTAACACATGCAAAGCATGGCAATACTTAAAATTATTTTTTTGCTGTATACAACGAGCATATCCCGAAAGTTAACTTTTTACACTTGGCTTCACTAAAACCAGTTTTGTTTAAAATGGAAGTAAATTTTTCTCCTTCAGGAAACACTTTTACCGACTCTGGTAAATATGTATAAGCCCTTGTATCTTTTGAGAATAACCTTCCTATTGTTGGTAATATGTAACGGAAGTAAGTATAAAATAATTGTTTAACCGGAAAACGCTTAGGTACTGAAATCTCTAAAACTGCCAATCTACCTTCAGGTTTTAACACCCTACTCATTTCTTTTAGTCCCTTTTCTAAATTTTCAAAATTTCTAACTCCAAATGCTACCGTTATGGCATCAAAAGAATTGTCTTCAAATGGCATAGCTTCTGAGTCACCCACGGTTAACTCAACCTTATCACTCAATTTTTTCTTGGCTATTTTATTTACGCCAAATGCAACCATTTCTTTTGAAATGTCAATCCCTGTTACCTTATCAGGATTAACTTTTAAAGCCGCCAAGGCCAAATCTCCTGTACCTGTGGCAACATCTAAAATTTGCTTTGGGTTTATTGGGGCAATTGATGCAATGGCTTTTTTACGCCAAATATTATCAATTCCTAAACTTAAAAAGTGGTTTAAAAAATCATAGCTATGGGCTATGTTATCAAACATTTCTGAAACTTGCTCTTTTTTTGAGGCTGATGTGTTGTAGGGTGTTACTGTTTTAGACATATTTAAAATTGTGGCAAAGATAAATTAATCCCGTAATACCATTTTAATTTATAATGATGCAAATAATAATTAGTTGTTTTCACATTAGGCAAAAAACAAAATTCAATCATAGCGGCAGCTACGGTTTAATTTTATGATGAAGAATGATGTAAAAACAGCAAGTTTTATCGCATATTTTTTAAGTTAATATGGTATATGTTATAACGGTTGTTAGTGGTTTTCATTAATATTGAACAACTATCACTAATATTTAACAAGCAGTTACAATTTATGTTGATTAAAACCACTAAATTTTTAGGCAGTCATACCAATTACATGAATTGTCCTGAACCTAAGTTCGCAGAATATGCATTTATAGGTAGATCAAACGTTGGGAAATCTTCTTTTATAAATACCCTTCTACAAAATAAGAAAGCGGCAAAAGTTTCGCATACACCAGGTAAAACACAAACCATTAATTGTTTTTTAATTAATGATGGCTGGTACATAGCCGATTTACCAGGTTATGGATATGCAAAAGTTTCAAAATCTGCTCGTATTAAGTGGGAGCGCATGATGCGCGACTACTTAAACAGAAGAACCAATTTAATGTGCGTGTTTTTATTGGTTGACAGCAGTATTAATCCTCAAAAAATAGACTTAGAATATATGGACTGGTTGGGAGAAATGCAGTTGCCATTTAAAATAATTTTCACCAAATGCGACCGTACCAAAAACAACGACATTGACGCCAATATCGAAAAATTTAAAAGAGCAGCGCTACATAATTGGGAAGCCATGCCCGAATATTTCGTTACTTCTTCAGCTAAAAAATTAGGTAGAGAAGACGTTTTAGTGAGTATTGGCGAGATGAATGCACTTTGGGGTGAGAGGGATGCTGAATAAGCAAATGATCTGCTTTAGCAATTATTAAAATACTGTGCTAATATTCTATCAAATTATATATCCATATGTTAAAAGTAACTACCAACCCGCAAGCCAAAGCCAAATTCAAAACATACCCACCTAAGGTTAGGAAAAAATTGGAGGTGCTGCGCAAATTAGTTTTAGACACGGCCAAAGAAATAGATGATGTTAATGAAATTGAAGAAACCCTAAAATGGGGAGAGCCTAGCTACTTAGTAAAAAAAGGAAGCACATTAAGAATAGATTGGAAAGAAAAAACTCCAGACCAATATGCCATGTATTTTAAATGCACAAGTAAGTTGGTTGAAACATTTAAAATCGTTTATGGCGACACCTTTAATTATGAAAAAACAAGAGCCATCATTTTTAAGCTAAACGACAAAGTGCCCACTAAAGAATTAAAGAAATGTATTGGAGCTGCTTTGCAATATCATACGTTAAAAAATACTCCCAACTTAGGATTGTAGTTTAAAAAATCGCTTAACAATCTTTCCTAATTATTCATAAAAA
>Ga0114956_1000840_pt1 | contig 23410 bp, 20 predicted proteins | sample MaitaG_FD_87304 | JGI IMG/M metagenome (GOLD analysis project Ga0114956, IMG submission 87304) | Marine algal microbial communities from Maine, USA - Maine_Asex2 metaG | ecosystem: Host-associated > Algae > Red algae > Unclassified | place: Maine, USA | collected 2015-01-05
CCTTTGGGCAGTGATGTTATTTCGCGTCCGGCGCGATGCAGGGCTAGCACCGCAAGCTTATAACTATCCTTAAACCGTCTTTCTCTTAATGTACTGTTCTGAAGTGGTGAACCATCTGTCACGACTATTTCTGCAATCTGCTGGTCTTCATCAGCAAGCGGATGCTGTTCATCAACCTGAACATCTCTGGTGTAAAGCGTTGCGCCAATTGTGCGCTCAAATTCTTTAAGCCGTTCAGGTGTGTCTCTGATGCTGAGTTTATCCCCTGCCTTTATCAATGCATCGGGCAAGGGTTGTATATAAGTTCCCTCTCCACGTTGAATCTGTCGCACCGCCATCTCGCCCTGAGTCTTGTCCAGAATGTCTGCAAGCTTGCGATTATCTGCAAAGCTACCTTCCCGGACTAAAAGATGTGCGACAAAAACACGCGGTGACGTATCGCTCATCGCCGGCGTTCGATCCGGCATGATGAACGGTACCACTATCCACAGATAGAGAATCCCAACGCCACCGGCAATCGTTGCAGGAAGAACAAAATCGAACATGTTAAATTGCTCAAGTCCGAGGTCGGAGGCGACACTGACAACCAGCAGATTAGTTGAAGTACCGATCGTTGTGCTCATACCGCCGAGTAAGGTTGCAAATCCCACTGGCATCAGCACGCTGGCACTCGACACCTTACTGCGTAACGATACAGTGACCAGAACCGGTAAAAGCAGAATAACGATGGGCGTGTTGTTTACGAAGGCACTGAAAAATGCTGCTAATACCAGAGCTAACAGTAGAGCGAACCTTGGAGCAACACCCCAAAGTCGGGACAGCAAGCGCCCGATCGGCTCGAGCGCTCCGGTTCGCACCAGACCATACCCGACAATCATCAGCGCACAAACCGCAATTAGCGCTTCGTGTCCAAAGCCTGTGAAAAATTCGGCCGCATCCAGGGGAGCTTCGGCAGTGCCGAATGGAAACATTGTAAAGCCAACGAGCAGCGTGACAAGCACCAGCAGACTCGTGGTCTCAAGCGGTATCCGGCGTCGAGAAAACAGGACCAATGCGATTACGGTCAGTACTAATACGGCCGCTGAATGCAGATTTGGAGGAGCGATCATTGTCAGTTGGATTTTAAGTAGCAGCCTGCTACTAGCAGCAGCCTACTAAAGGAGGATTAATAAATCTGACCGCTACACATCATAACTATAGCCGTCAGATAAGTTCTCACTTCTCAACAAACGTAATGTACCAGACTAGCTACTGTTCCTGTCAAAGTTGAGCCGAACTGGTTTTTCAATCATTTAACAACCAGCGCATTTTCAACAGACTCAACACCATCAATACCCTCAGCTATTTGCTGAGCAGCCATTTTCTCGTTCTCACTATCAACAAATCCGCTTAAAATAACCGAATCTTTAAATGTTTCTACCTCTATTTGCAATGCACTCGTCCGATCGTCAATGGCCATTTCCGCCTTAAGCTTTGCAGTAATTGCCGCGCTATCCAAATACTCGCCGGTGCTCTCAGTCTTTGGTGAACCAGCACAACTCACCAAACTCAGCGCCAGAAGAACCATGGTAATCACGCTAACCAAATTTACTCTCATCGTAAACGCCCTTTTACACAAATAACATCGAACCTTACTTTACTACAGTAAAGCTCAGTGATTTAACGTGCCCCTGTGTAATTATTTCAAGCATTCTCTCACGACCGGACAGGCGCAGCTGGCTTGTAACATTTACATAAACAGTGACCATTGCTACTGTTACATTAACCATGCAGTTTCAGTAAATCCGAGTTTGGATGTCGCTTTTCCAATCTGCTTACCAAGTAGACTCATCCTCTCAGAAAGTTGCAGGTCGTTTTATCTGAGCAACAACTTTTAAATTGATAAAACACCCCAATAAAAAACACAATAAGCTGATCACGCGTCGGCCTGTTCCGTACTTGAAAATAAACATGTCAACGTGGATGTTCAAGAATGCAGGGCGATTGAAATTTCACTAACAGAGGATAACCAATGGACGATAAAAGCAACGAAAAACCGGCAAATGGCGACCGTTACGTGTGTGATAGTTGCGCGTTTGAAGTTCTGGTAATTGAGCCATGCCCGTGTAATAACGGTAGTCCCTTTCTGAGTTGCTGTGGCGAAGCTATGCAGCACGAGAGCTCAGAGAGCTAACAGGTATAACTAAAGATACGGAGCAAACAGTTATGAAAAAGAAAGAGCTGGCAAATGATCTGGTACACACTAATTCAGAGTATGAAAAGCTGAAGGGCAAAAGTGACGATGGCACACCTCGGGAAACTCCGAGCGCACAAGGTCCGGGCCGCTCAGGGTATGACAAGCAGGATTACGATCAGTGGACTCAGGAAGAACTGCTGCAACAGGCACAAAGGCTGGAAATACCGGCTGCATCGGACATGACCCGTGCTGAGCTAGAGAGCGCTCTGATTTCTCGCGACACGACTCAGGCTCGGCGTGGTAAATAGAACGATGTGCATTCACGCCAAGGTGAGCTTGTAGATCAAACCCAAAATCTGAATGACTAGCCATCGATACGGCCGTTCCATCTGGTAGGTCAAAGGGGACATACGGCTGGGTGTGGCGGCCTGTCATCTAGCAGCGACTGTTTGGGACTGAGCCGCTACCAGTACCTGTACATTTGGGCTAAAGCTTTCGAGGGCTGCTATTATGTACCCGATAGTGACAGTGTTCCGGGACTACGAGCACGGTATACACAAAGTTCAAATCCACGCGAGTGTCGTCAGATTTGATGCCGTTGGCATTTACAGCCCGTCTGCAGATCTACGACATCAGAAAAACTACTCGATACAGCCAGTCAAATTAACAGGCATTTTTTTATAGTAGATGCACCACTGGGCAGTGGGTATCTGTCTGAACAAATAACCGGAAAAAAGGCAGTCAATTAAAATGGCAAGCGGAATCCTAGCATTACTCGATGACGTGGCGGCAATAGCAAAGCTGGCTACCGCCTCTCTTGATGATATTGGCGCTGCTGCTATGAGAGCCGGATCGAAATCTGCTGGAGTGGTTATAGATGACGCTGCAGTAACACCAGCCTATGTCACCGGGCTGGAGCCGGCACGCGAACTACCAATTATCTGGCGCATTGCGAAAGGGTCATTGTTCAACAAAATTGTCATACTGCTGCCATTGGCCCTATTGCTTAGCGCGTTTCTGCCCTTTTTGATTACGCCAGTGCTAATGATTGGCGGTGCCTATCTATGTTTCGAAGGTGCTGAAAAATTGATCGAGAAGTTAGGAGATAATAAGGACCCACTAGCCAGTGCCGAGATCAATCAGCCGCCATATGAAGATCCAAAAGCAGTAGAGGACAAGAAGGTAGCTGCAGCGGTACGTACAGACTTAATTCTGTCGGCTGAAATAATGGCCATAGCACTCGGCGAAATTAGCGAGAGTAGTATTGTTACACAGGCACTGGTACTGCTTTTAGTGGGAGTAGCTATAACCGTAGCCGTTTACGGCGCCGTTGGATTGATCGTCAAGATGGACGATATCGGACTTCACATGGCAAAAAGTAATCGCTCGTCTATTAGCGGATTGGGAAATGCTCTGGTGAAAGCTATGCCTGCGCTACTTGCTGGATTGTCTATTGTCGGCACAGCCGCAATGCTGTGGGTTGGTGGAGGAATCATACTGCATGGTATGGAAGTGTTCGGTTTGGGTTGGTTGACACACCTGTTTCACGGTATCGCCCACACAATTGGCAGCTTGCTACCGGTAGCCGGTGCGGCGATTGAGTGGATTGTAAATGCGTTGTTTGCAGGTTTGTTCGGACTCGCCGTGGGTTATGTTATTGTCCTGTTACATCATCGCATCGCCCCTGTACGGAAACCGGGTACATAGTTGACTAGCTGTGTTTCGCGAGGCGAAGCCCGCAGTAACTGCTCCGAATAGGCGTTTGCAAGCAACCAACATCGTTGCAGGCAGGTTACTGTTCCGACAAGCGGTGCACGCTTAGTCGTCAATTTCTAATAGAAATCGTAATACACCAGTCTCGCCCCTGGACAAACCCTTGCGACGGTGTTTGGCAATCGACAGGTTTGTCCCCAATTTGACAGAAGCCAGAAGCTCTGGATGTATGTAATACTTTCGCGCAACGGCAACGGTGTTGCCAAGTTGTTTTGCTGCGTGTTTTACCGTCGCAATCTCAAGCTTCTTTGGTTCCTCAATGGTTGACTGATCTACGTACTCTAACGCCATTACGGTGCCGCCCCATGTCCGAAAAGTTTTTGCAGTGAAATCTGCACCGCTGACGTTCTTCAGATAGTCATTGACGTCATTAGAGCTCACACGCTCTACCTTGCCATTATCATCGACATACTGAAACAAACGCTGGCCAGGAAGCTCTTGACAAGATCTGATGGTTTTTATTAAATTTGCATCCTCGACATCAAGCTGCCGCTGCTTGCCTGATTTACCACGAAAATCGAGTGTAAGGGTAGATCCGGAAACGTCAGCATGCCGCTCGAGTAGCGTGGTCGCGCCGTAGGTTTTATTATCCTTGCTGTAGGCTTCGTTACCAATTCTAATGAGGGTTGAGTCGATCATTCTGATGACCGCGGCAATAACACGTTGCTTGGATAACTTTCTCTTGTTTAAGTCTTTTTCTACAGATTCCCTGATTGTTGGAAGGCACTGACCAAACTCAAGTAATTCCGAGAATTTGATCAGATTCTGATAATCAGTCCAGGCAGGATGATAGATATACTGCTTTCGCTTTCTCTCATCGAGTCCAGTGGACAGAATATGCGCATTACGCGCAGGCGAAATCCAGACGTCGCGCCACGCTGGAGGTATTACCAGCGATTTACAGTATTTTATAATTCTCGGGTCCTTCAACCTGCGTCCCGTTTTTCCGATATACGAAAAACCTTTCCCAACTCTACGCCGGGAATAGCCAGGACCAGAGAGGTCTGAATACACAAGTTTGATAGACTTCTTCATTACGCAACAATGTTCTAGAAGAGTTTCGCCAGATTTGTAAATATTGCACTGCGCCAGAATTATGTAGCGCAAAGGGACAAACACTGAGGCTACAATACACTGAGAGTTCGCTCTAAAGGTGACGCGTTGCGACAGAGTCTACGCTAGTAGTTCAGGCGAACGTATTTTGATTGTTCGAATCGGCTAACAAAAAATAAATCATGAGCGAAATAATGGGGGAACAGGCTTCGTGACTAATCGTGGTCGATTAGCGATGAGACCAACGCAAATTCCAGCCAGAGGCTGGGCCGACATTGCATGGCGAATATATCAGCTTAATAATAAAGAGAACATACCGCTGCTAGCAGCCGGTGTCGCATTCTATGGTGTTTTAGCGATATTCCCGGCAATGGCAGCTGTGGTCTCTCTGTATGCTCTGTTTGCCGATCCCGTCGATGTGCAGACACATCTGCAGGCTTTGTCGGGGGTGTTACCCGCTGATGTGCTTGGCATCTTCTCAGAACAGCTGGATGCTCTGACCAGTGTGCAGACCACATCCCTTGGCTTCAGACTGATTGTTGGTGTGTTGTTGGCAATCTGGAGCGCGCATCGTGCTGTCAATGCGATCGTCTACGCCATTTCGGTAGCTTATAAAGAAGAAGAAACTCGATCCTTTTTTAAATTTAATGTCGTGACCTACGCAATTGCTGGCGGTGCAGTTTTGCTTGTTGTATCCACATTAATTCTTATGGTTGCATTGCCTGTTGTGCTCGAATGGTTACCATTGGGCGCTTTGACAGCATTGGCAACGCGAGTTTTTGGTGTACTGGTTTTTATTTTTCTAGTGGTGGGCTCATTAGCGTTACTATATCGTTTTGCACCACCGAGAAAACCAGCGGCTTGGCGCTGGATATCCCCCGGATCTGTGGCTGCTTCCATTTTGTGGCTATTACTGTCATTCGGTTTTTCCTATTATGTCAGTACATTTGGCAACTACAACGAGACCTATGGCGCGCTTGGTGCTGTAATTGTTTTGATGTTGTGGTTTTTCTTGTCAGGCTATGCTGTCATTGCCGGCGCAATGCTGAATGCACAAATGGAGCATCAAACAAAGACAGATACAACCAAAGGTCCATCAAAGCCGATGGGCAAACGCGGTGCAACTGTAGCCGACGAACTAGGCCCTGAAATAGGCGACAACGATGCCAACTGACTGCGTAAAAATCTGAATTGGCCATTTTTATTGCATAAGCTAAATTAGGTAACTTGCGACCGGAATCATCTGCAGATTGAACGGCGTACGTTATCCACCCCACATTATTCAATATGGTTTACGGGCAAATTAATCTGGTTCTGTAAATCTTGCGTAACGCTCACTCAAATATTAATTCCAGTCCAATACCCATGTAATTAACACCCCCACCTGTATCAGCAAATACGCCGAAAACGGTCGAGCGGTGAAAAATACTGTAGCCGATGTATGCGTCTTTAAGGCGGTTGGAGAGTCTGCCCGTACGGCTCCCCAATAAGTAGCGTAAGGACGTTTGCGCAGTCCATTCCAGATAATTAGTCAGTTTGGCAGATTTATCCGGAGCAAAATCTCCAACTTCGACGAAGGGAATTCTGCTGACGTAACTCAGCCCTTCCCCCAGCCCCAGACGCAGTGGAAACTGCACGTGGCCCAGTTTGAACGTTTTATATGCTTTGATGTATAGCGTTGCACCGTAAATATTGGGTTGCAGTCATCGTTCATGTTAATACTGAACACTCCCATACGCGACTACCTCGGCAGGCAAACCGAATACATTGTCTGCAATCACCCGTCCAGCGCTTACAAAAATCAATTCGGTACTCTTGATCGGTGCTTCATATTGAAACACTAAAGCCGGACCAAAATCACTTTCCGATACAACTGCATACTGCGTTTGAATTAATAGTGGTGAGGCGTGTGATTTTGTGCACCATAAAACAAACAGTAACGCCGTCAAACAGGGATAACGAATTTGCATTTTGGTCCACTGTATCCGGTACTTGAGTTTAGCAACAACAGGACAGAGCCAGCTAGCATAACGCTCGACAACAGCGTAGAGATTGGTAAGAGCGCGTTCATATTATCACTGAGGCTATTTAAATGCATAGGTCAGACTAAACGCGCCGTATTTTTCTCGCTTTGAAGAAAGCGTAGTTCTGGAACTGAAAGTGGAGAGCTGGAACACATAGGCGAGTGAATTACGCTTCCACACAGCGCCTGCTGTTGCCGTATTCTGTAAATGCTCTAATGGCGCCGAGTGGCTATCCGTAAAAGTGTTTCCATCAATCAGGATATCGTTAAACACCAGCCCGGCCCCCAAACCTGCGTAAAGATAAAAATCGTTTCGCTTGGATAGTGCTAACGAATTGACCTGTCTATCCGTCTGCAGTGAAAAGGTCGCATGAGAGTACTCCATATTACTTCCCCACCGCAGGGCGACACCTGCTTTGATGGCTGATTCAACAGTGCCCAAACCCAGGTTAGCAAGACCAAGCAAGTCGAAGCCATATCGCTCGCCATAGTTCTTATAAAATTTCTGTACTCGCAAAGCACCTACTTTGAAAACAAACTCGTCTTCTATTTGATTATCCCAACCCAATGGCTGATCCGCACCTATAGCACTATGGACGTTTTTCTGCGCACGTTCTGCCAGCGCTATTGGGCCTACCGCTCCAAAAATGAATGACAGTTGATCAGAGACGTTGCGGTCCCACGAGAACATGGTGGTTTGTAGTGCAACGAATCCAGCATAGGGGATATCGTCCTTTTGCAATTCCACCACCTCTATATCATTGGGTGTTTGCATCCGTTGAAAAAACATGTATGCCACGCCCCTGATTTTGTCAGGCTTTGTTTGTATGTATGTGCGGCTGCTTAATGCGTTTAGCCATACGGGAATATTGTCTTTAGAGAAAGACAAAAACGGTCCACGTCCATACGTGAAACCCACCCCGTTGGTATAGCCGTTATCCTCTCCAACAAAAACATCATTTTGAAAGGTTAGCGTAATAAACTTTGAATCATTAGTTTCTGGATTTTGGAATAAAACGGAACCGGATATATCATCGTTGGTTTGTGCGCTGCATAAACCAGCATATAAACAGCTGAGCAACCAACCGGCACCGACAATGAGTAATTTTCTTATAGTCATGCTTAATTACAATTTGAGTTAATCTGACTTCTTAGCAAGTTTCAATGTTTACTACGATCAGTGCCAAATGTCTACACTCAGCCGGGCCCTTGCAGGCCCAATCCTCGGTTTTGTGTGGAAAGTATAAACCACCCCAGAAAGCTGAGTCAGCGTTCTGGTCAAACGGGCTTGCAACCTCAGCGGTAACGTTAATTGAGAACGGTTAATGCTGTCGGTGGATCGCTCGTGAACATGCGATGAAAATATCGCGTTAACTGCATAACCAAGACTGTGATCACATTTTCTAATCGACATCTAAGCCTGGTTTTCCACGTAGTGTGAAGTAAAAGCTACTCCCCTCTCCAAGTGTCGATGCAACCCATAAGTACCCCTCATGAAATTCAACAATACGTTGCGAGATGGCCAGGCCGATGCCATTGCCACCGGCGTACTCACTTCTCGGGTGCAAGCGCTTAAACATTTTAAAAATTTCACCCAAGTGCTTTTGTGCGATTCCTATTCCATTGTCTTTCACGCAGATAATTGTGTCACCTTCGTGGTAGACAAGGTTGGCCATCGCTTCTGTCACAGGCGGGAGACCAGTCAAAAAAGAGACTTCAATCCATGAGTCACTGCCACGTGAGTATTTGATAGCGTTGCTCAACAGATTCTGGAAAACCTGGGTGATAAGCACATTGTCAGCCCACGCAACAGGCAGAGGCTTGGGTCGTCTAATCTCAATCCCGGAAGATTCCACCAAGTGATCAATGTTATCGAGCGCATTGTCTAACATTACATCTAGTTTGACTGGGGCTCTAACAGATGTATTGCCCACTTCGGCAAACGACAACAACGCGTTTGTCAGTTCATGCCCACGCCGGGCAAGCGAGTCTATGACAGTAAACTTGCGATCCATTTCTTCAGTGAGTTGCTCGCTATGATCTTCGCGGAAAAACGCAATGTAGTTATCGATCCCACGAAGCGGCTCCTTCAAGTCGTGAGCAGCAATTTCTGCAAAGCTTTGCAAGTTATCATTGCTTCGCGAGAGTTTCCTGTTCAAGATTGCCACCTCATTAGTCCAATCCACAATAACGTGCAGTATGGTCCGTCGAAGAGTATGCGCAACGCTTTCTTCCATTCGCGTCCAGGGTTTGGACTGATCAGCTACTTTTTCGGCCCAATCCGCAAACGACTCTCTCGGTTTGAGACGCTGCTGATCAGAGCCTCGCGTAACGTTTTTATCCGGATTTCCAGCCCAATGAATGGTTTGTGCAAGTTGCCGCCTGAAGCAAAGCAAAAATTGCCCGCGTTTGCGTGCAATTTCGATAACAAGAACACCGCGAATATCATTGTCCCAGCTCATAACCTCGGGATAAATTTTAGTTAAATTGTGGCTGGTAAAAACATCAGAATCATCGTTACTGACCAACCACGAGAGGAATGAACGTATCTGAGCATCGGACGGGACTAATCCAACTGTTGTAACCAAATCATCGGTTACCGAGACTGCACCGTGCGCGTTGACCAAATCGCTTAAATTCGGCAAGCCTTTAAACGCGCCGTCAATGAATGGGACCGTACTTGCCATAGATGCAACCAATTGGCGCTCGATGTCTTGAAGACGCAACAATTCCTTTGCAGATTCTGCTTCCTGCAGTTGCGACATCATCAATGAGAAAGTGGTACCTAGCAACTCACAGGCTTTGCGTGCGCGATAATCGAAAAAGCGCGGTAAATAGTGATGGCAAGCAATGAGACCCCACAAATGTTCACCGTCCATGAGTGAGATAGACATCGACCCGCCCACTCCCATATTACGCAGGTATTCCAAGTGAATCGGGGACACGGAGCGAAGTTGGCAATGTGACAGATCGATTGACTCTGCCTTATCGCTGGAGCTGGCCAGCAATAAAGGGACGGGAACATAATCAGAGCTAACAATACAACGAATCAAATTTTCACAGTAGAGCCGCCTTGCCTGCTCCGGGATATCCGATTCTGGGAAGTGCAATCCCAAATACGGTTCACGGCCCTCCCGGACAGATTCTGCAATGACCTCACCATGGCAGTCCTCATGAAAGCGATAAACCATAATCCTGTCGTACCCGGTGATTAATCTCACTTCCCGCACGACCGCATTAGCGAGTTCCACAATGGTATTTTGCCGGCCCAAGCGAGCTAGTAATGATTGGATTTCCAATACGTCGATCGCAGGGGCTGAATATTCTGAATGAAGTTGACGTTGGTTATCGAGCTCGACTATCAGATCACTATCTTGCAAGAACATGCGTGCATCGAAAACGGTTGACACCGCGTTTACGTCTATTTGCAATTCAAGTGCGGCTTCCAGTTCACCATTTAACAATCGCTCGCGTTGTTGCTTTAGACGTCCTTCACAGCCTTCCGAAAACAGCGATATAAGTGACTGCTCGATCCATTTTTCTGGCGAAAAACCCAATACACTAAAAACGTTTTCACTGACAACTTTTATGCGCCATGTTTCAGCATCGACAATGAATAGAACACCATGAGGCTGTATTGCTCCGGGAAACTGAATAGGCTCGTCAGCACAGTTGCTCAGATTCACAGAATCATTCATTGTGGGAACTCATGCGCGATTCATGCTGAACGGTGGAAAAAGACGCTATTAGCGATTTAAATAGCAACGTTGCACCTGATATGGCGTCTTCACATTGAGCCGGACTACTATCAACGGCATCAATTGCAGCCTTAAAATCCTTCCATGCACAGCCTGTTTGCTTCTCATCAATCGAGAAAAACTGCATGCTTGATACCGCTGCCCCACCCCATTCAGATGATTCGATATGTTTACGGATGATGCGACCACCCATCGCCGAGCCTTCTACTACATAACGCATGCCCAGCTCTTGAAAAGGCGATAACGCCGTTGGTAACTTAACCTCCGGTATGCGCGCCAGCTGTTGTTTGCTTGCTCTAAGTTCGATTAGGTCATGCAGAATAAAGTCGGCACGCGCTACATACGCAGGTATGTTCGCTTTTCCACTAATTGCATGAGTCAGTAACAGCTTATCGAGTGGCCTGTACACACCTAAAAATCGAATAAGTACTGATCGCAGTTCTTCTAAGCCCAGCAGCGATTGAGGTAATTGAGTAGAGAGCTCGAGTCTTTCATGCAAGCATCGGGTTCTTACCCTCAGTTGTTGGGTAAGGGGCACAATATGTTCATGCATTGACACTATCAGTGAAAGTTCTTGGGCATAACTGCCACGCTAAACCAAAATTGTTGAGTGTAAAGAATCATCTCACTCAGCGTCTCGAATCCGACAGGTTTTCGTATAAATGCGTTCGCGCCATTCGAATAAACTTTCTGTACGTCGGCTGATAATGATGTTGAACTAAGAACAAGGACAGGTATTGCCTTTAGTTCTACTGATGTTTTCAGACGTTTCAACACTTCGTTGCCGTCTAAACCGGGAAGGTTAAGGTCGAGAATAATGAGTCGCGGCAATTGAATTTGGTTGGCCTCAGAGCTGCTGAGCTTTGCATCAAGATTGGCCAGTGCTGCATCCCCGGTCTCAAAATGTACGATTTCATCTTTTAGATCAGTTTTGTTAAAAGCTCGAGTGATGGCCTCGGCATCAATGACACTGTCTTCTATAAGATAAATCATTTGTCTTGAGTCTCAACATTTTGATTAAGGACACAGAATTGTTCGGACGATTCAATCAAATCAATTGTTCCACTGAGAGCACTGGAGAACAGGACAAAAAATCGAGCACCACCAGATGGTGCATTGTCAGCCATTAATTTTCCTTCCAACCTATCCATCAAGCGTGCACATATCGACAAGCCCAGCCCCGTTTGCTGAGGATCCTGACGAATTACGCCTGCGTCGATGGAATGTAAGTCCCACCTTGGTTCTGATATCCTCGTTTTAATCTCAGCGCTCAACCCCACACCATTGTCGACCACCACTAACCCCGCCATGCTATGTTGCCCGTGCTGCCGATCTAAAGCTGGCTTTACAACTAATTTCAACGGTTCCGCGCGGCTGTGTTTTATCGCATTGTCGATAAGATTTTGAATTATTTCTATAACAATCGCCCGATCGGCGACCACGGTCGGCAAAGCTTCGCAGACAACTGTCGCATTGCGTTGCTTCAGTGACTCGTTCATGGGTTTTAACGCCTCTTGTACGAGATCGGACAGTTCCAGCACTGTACTATTAAATGGTTCACTCTGTGAGGAGACAAGTCGGTGCAGGCTTTCCAGCATGTCTTTTAGCTGGTTGTAAGATTGTTGTGCGCCATCAAGTGTTGTCGCCAAATCTGAGTTAGAATTTTGTTCCAAACTCTCAGCATGCAGATCCAAATTCAGGCCTAAAGAAGTTAAAGGTCGTCGCAGGTCGTGCGAGATTGCATTAACAAAAACGGTAAGGCTCTCCAGGCGCAGACGAGCTTGAGTTTTTTGAGTGTTGCGACGTAATGACTCGATAACGGCATCGCGAAGCTTTGCTGGTGTAAGATCGTCTTTGGTTATGTAATCATGCGCGCCTAATTTCATTGCCTGTACGGCAACACGCTCGCTACCCTGACCGGTGGCTATCAGCACTGCGATGGGGTCACGCTCCAATGCGCTGGACAATCGCCGCAATAGTGTCAGACCATCACTTTCGCCAAGATAATAATCAATGATTACGCAGTTTGGAGGCGCATTGCTGATGCGGTTAATTGCGTCGTCAGCCGTATCAACGATTGTGCAGTTATCCGGCTGCCAACCCTGATTTAGCAAGTAGCGACGAAAGAGTTCGGCATCTGCAGAGTTGTCTTCGACGATCAGAATGGTTTCATCCCGTGGTGCCTGTTCGTCGCTCGTTGCGTTGTTCATGTTCCTCTATAAAATTAGATTTTATCTGTGCCTTAGCGCAATGCGCATTTACGCGCTTATAGTGCCGTATTACGTGCTACCGCAGTTATCCAGTAAATTTTTAAAGACTCAACCCTCCTATATACCACATCGAGCAGTTAAAATGAACCAAGTTTTGATATTAAGCAGGTTTGTTTGGACCAGGGTCAGTATCAGTCTCAATGATCGAGTTTGCTGATCAGCAGCACAACTAAATGAGATGAGTATGACTGGCAGAGACAAAATTAATGTTCTGACCGATTTTGTGTCGATAAAGAGAAAAACACGCCCCGAAATGCACTGATCGTTAAGCTCTTTGGGTCAAGAATAGGCGTTTAAGCGGTTATACAAGGTTTTCAAACTTATACCCAGAGATTTCGCTGTCGCCGTTTTATCGCCATTGTTGTGCTCAAGCGTGGCGAACAATAGCGTTTTCTCAACTTGCCAGAATGATTTGCCAACGAGGGAATCTATGGTGTTCGAGTCAGCCTCAGATGTATCGATCAATGGAACCAGTTTAGGGTCGATGACTATATTTTGAACGGAATTGGCAAAGCTTTGCGTCAGTATATTCTCTAACTCAATCAGATTGCCCGGCCAGGCGTACTGCTCCATCCGTAGAATAGAGTTCTCTGTCAAAATCTTGTTAGTTTCGTATTCTTTGTTAAGTCGATCAATGATCGAATTAGCCAACGTTGATATATCTGCAATTCTTTGTTTTAGCGTTGGCACACTAATCGCGTACTGGGCAAGCCTGTGATAGAGCTCCGGACTCAGCCTTCCATTGTTCACAGCACTTTCCCATGGTTCGCTGAGTAACCCTATAATACGTGCCGGCAGCATATTAGGCTGCTCATTTACGCCGACAACGTTTGAAATACGTGGGGTTTTTTCACCCAGTAGTCGAGTCAACAGTCTTTGCTGTGCAAGCGGGATGGAAGCTAAATCGTTTACAACAAGCGTTCCATTCTGCGCAACGGTTAGCCACGATTTTATCAAACCACTTAAGTCACGCTCTTCCGGCCCAGCGGACGAATTGAACGCATTAATTTCAAAGTCTGTGGCTTCAACACAAACATACTTACCAATACGATTTGATTTCGAGTGAACGGCATAGGCCAAAGCAAGCTTTTCGCTACCTAGCTCACCACTAATCACACTATCCAGGTTTGTTCTGGAACAGTTTAATATACTTGATCTAAGTTCGGTCACAAATGCGGAATCTCCCTTCAAGACTACCGAATTTGCCACCTTCTCTTGACTAAAAGACAACGGTGGTAATTGATCGGGATTTTGTTCGGCCTGGTCTGTCCTGTTGGTGATTCGGGTTACACAATTCTTTAAATCATTGAGTGAGACTGGCTTTTGTAGAAAATCGGTGACGTTTGCGCGCAGGCTATTGATAACAACTTCTTTTGAGTCGTTGCCTGTAATGACAATATAATGTGGCTTCGGAGCCCCGGTGCCGTGCTTTGTTAATTCTAATCCATCACCATCAGGCAAACCCAGATCCAGTAAAACGAGCGCTGGTGCCCGTACATCAATTTCTGATTTGGCTTTTTCCAATGTTGAGGCGATAATAGTTTCATACCCCAGCGACGCAACCACTCTAGAGATCGCCGCAGCACTGTTACTATCGTCTTCCACCACAAGTGCAACGCCATTATTATTCATGTTGCCCTCCTAAACTGGTCTATAACGTCAAATAGGCGCAAAACTGGCACATATTCATTACATTGTGCCACACGTCTGGCTCGAATCTATCACTAATAGGGTTTGTATACTCAGGTGAATTCTGGTAACAGAACCACAAAACGCGACCCTTCTCCCACTGTTGAGCTCAACAAGATAATTCCATTGAGGCTTTGTTCAATAAGTAGGTAAATACCAGTCTTAGTTTAGCGACATCGGCATTTGATAGGGGAATTTGATAGGGGTATTTGATAGGGGAATGTGACAGCGCCAAATCATAATCCTCTGATTCCTGAGTTATACCTATTTCTCTAATCATCTCAGGAATGTGATCGGGCTGCGAATCAATTGGAAAAAAATCGGACCTTTTCTTTTTCACGACGTTATCTAATGATAGCTAACCAAAGGTCAGATACTTCCACAGGCAGTACCATTATAAATACAGTGAAATATTTGCATCGCTATTCCATCGTTCATGACATAGTATCTGCTACTCAGATCAATCTAATAATGCCGTTCGTAATTTCTGTCAAGTCGTGTTCTCCCTTAAGCGTTAAGCAGCAATATGGGAGGCAAAAAAATCTACTGCAGCACTCTTACATAGTCTATTGAAATTTTTACAAACTTCGACCAATCACTTGATTCTGACTGGTATTGTGGATTAGATTTAGAGTCCCTTGAAGAAGGCTTTGGCATTTTACAGATTCTCCAACCTGTTCAAACCGATCTCAACCAGATCGAATTAAAAACAACTGTATAGAGAGCAGTCGTTGGCTATGAAGTGCAAAGTGTTTAGGATTACCATAGTAGATTCAGTATTATCGGTAGTGTCGTAATGTGTCTGCCAAAGAAAGTGTTGATAGTCGGGGATGATGATAACCTTAGAACGGCGCTTTCTCGTTGTGCGTCAAAACAAGCGTTTCAAGTGTATGAAACCTCTGATCCAACCGCCGCAATAGAGCTCATCCTGACGCACCGCCCGCAGTTACTAATCGCCGACTGGGATTTGAGGCAGGCACTAAACGGCGTAGACGTTGCGCGCTGTGCATCCAACCACTCTCCCGACACACGGGTAGTGATGATCTCTGGAAAATCTATGTCTGAACTTCGGATTATCACAAGTGGTTTGAAGGTCGATATTTTCTTATCCAAACCATTTGGCCTGCGTGAAATGTCAACTATATTTAAAAAGTTAGACTCAAATAAGCCGACTTAAACTATTTTTCCCTTCTCAAAAAAGCCTTCCTGAAAGTTAAGGCTGATAACTGAAATACGCACCAAGTGCTCATGCTTCTGATCCCCAGCCATTGTTGCTAATGTAAATCATAATCGATAGCTGTCGTATGTTTAATTTAAAGTGTGGCTGACTACCAATGCGCCGCGTTAGCCGCATGCCAATCATCTTTCCAGTCTTTCGGTATCGTCTCATCGTGGAGCAGACCGTCAGGCCCGATACAAGGATAGAGTTGCGCATAAGTTTTAGTATTCATACCGTTCACGCGACGATTGATGTGCTTGGGGTCTAGTTGCTCACGGCTCTCCAGACCCGCCGTTCCCAAAAGTTCAACGAGCGCGTCTTAAGCGGTGTACCGATAGAATGGCATTTCTGTCGGTGCCGCACCAGTACCACCTTCGCCGCCTTCGACAGTAATAAAGTGTAGATAAAGATTATTTAAAACAGAAGGTCTGTTTTGCAGAACCTTCGATTTTGAATCCAACTACGCCTTTGGTACAAAAGCTGAACACAAACCGGTAGCTTTGACTTCTTCTCCAGCAAACAGAGGACACGGTCCGGTCTCAGCCTCACCGCCCTGAAACAGTGCGCATACACTACAGGATGATCCATCTGTTTCACTGCTATCAGTATACTGAAGCCCTTTAGCCTTCTCAGATGCGGGATCAACCAGCGCTGCTGCAGATGAAACATTAGGAAGGAGTGATGAAACGGTGGCTAAGGGCACCGAGCAAACAGTGCCAAGCCCAAGCATTTTGGTGATAGTTCTTCTATTGGTATCAGTCACAGATAATTTCCTCCAACTAGCGGATGTTGTTCGTGGTGTACAGCAATTATAGATCGGGCGGCACACCCGAAGCCGCTTTACTAAGAACAGATGTTGCCAGACCCGTGAATTATATTAAAAAGCCGCCAGGATTTGTGTAAAACTTACAAAAAATCTGCGATTATTACGGTGCTGTTTTCAGCGATAAAGCAATGCCTCAGCTCACTCGCAAGGCCACCGCTTTCAATTTTCAGACACCTCGTCAGCTTTTATTATTTTGCTGAACCGGTAAAGCTCTATGCAACACCACTAATGCCACTACTGCCGATAGGATAGATGCCAATAAAATACCAAGCTTGTCTCCTGTGTAATATTCTCCACCACTGTGCTCGAAGGCTAAACCAGCAATAAACAAGCTCATAGTGAAACCGATACCACACGTAAAACCCACACCTAGAATTTGCTTGAGCGTAACTTGTTCTGGAAGTTTCACTAATTTCATACTGACAGCAACACCAACAAATAACATGATCCCTACTGGTTTTCCAACAAACAAGCCGGCAATAATTCCGAGGGTTACGGGGTGAGTAACGTCCGACCAACTAACACCTGATAACGATAGTCCTGCGTTTGCAAACGCAAATATTGGCAGAATAATAAACGCAACGGAACCATGCAAATTATGTTCTAGTTGCTTCAGCGGAGACTGGTCGGTACCGGAGCGAAGAGGGATAGTAAAGGCCAACAACACACCGGCCAGAGTCGCATGGACACCAGACTTCAATACGGCTACCCAAAGAAATATTCCCACAACAATATACATTGAAGTGCGCATAACACCAAAAATGTTCATACCCACTGCAATACTCAATGCCGCTAACCCGGCAAGTAATGCTGAGTAAGATAAGTCACCAGAGTAGAAGATCGCAATGATGACTATTGCAGCAAGATCGTCCAATATAGCCAGCGTTAATAAAAATACTTTAAGTGCTGTTGGAACTCGATTACCAAATGCACTTAACAGAGCAAGTGCAAACGCAATATCAGTTGCAACAGGTATGGCCCATCCATCGATTGCCACTTTGTTGCCAAGATTAAACGCCACATAGATGGCTGCTGGTACTAACATGCCCCCTAACGCACCCAAGCCAGGTAACACAATATTTTTTGGATCCGAAAGCTGCCCGTCCAGCACCTCGCGTTTTATCTCTAACCCAATAAGGAAAAAGAAAATAGCCATCAATCCGTCATTAATCCATAACAGCAACGGCTTCGCTATTTCAAGGCGGCCGATCTGTACCGCTACAGGCGTATCTACAAGGGATTGATAGAGATAGTTGAATGGGCTATTGGCTACTATCAAGGCAAGAATTGCTGTGAGTAGCAACAATACTCCGCCAGCTGATTCTAAACGCATAAAATCGGCTAGTGCACTCGTAATTCTATATGCACCTTTACGGACTTTGTGTTCATTGCTGTTCATTGCTGTTCATTGCTGTTCATTGCTGTTCATGATCTATTGTCTGTTAAGCTCGTCATACGCGGCTATAAATTATTCGTATTATTTCCAACTTCAATCTTAAATACCGTTTTGTTTTGTAGCGGATAGTTGCATGCTCTAGACTAATCAATACTAAGGCTTGCGTTGCATGAACAAAGTTACTTCAGCAAACGTTAGTCCAAACTTTTTAATGTAGGCTCGATTCATAATCGTATTCTCATCAAGAGCCCAAATCCAATCGTTAAAGCGCACTTTATATTTTTTCTCACCTACGGGCAAATTCATTTCATAGTTCCAGTTAAATGCATTGCCATATGATTGGCCAGCAGCGCCTGCTAATATATCGCCAGCGGAACCTGTATACGCACCTTCCTCTCCTTTCTCAATAACCCAGACTCGCTCAGTCACGCCCTCCCCTAGACTATAAGTAAAAGTCTCATCCAGGGTTATGGTATTACCCTCAACGCTACCATCAATGTCTACAGTAAATCGCTGAACCACGTCGCCACTTCGATTCTGGACAATTCCCCATGCCGATGTCTGTCCATCAAAGAACTCTTCCAACACAAAAGCCGGTGTTTGACTTTCGTAACTCGTCGAATCCATGGAAGCACAAGCTGTTAAAAACCCAAAAGAAATAAAACACACCATATGTTTAAACCCAATAGCACTACTCATGATCTTCTCCCTGGACTCGTAAATTGATTTTAGAAACCTTGTTTGTAGACATCTTTAAGTTTGTATCGAATTGTCGGTCAAGAAATGAATGGTGAATTAAACCAGTTCTGATAAAAAGCAGAAATCGAGAATAGAGCCAGTCTGATGTTAGCCACCCCACCTGGATTTTATCAAGCAACTACTAATTATTGTGCAATGTGAGCTGGGGGAATGGAATGTCCCAGTTTTCGTTAGTACAGGTTGAAACACATACTTGCTGTATCATTCTTTTTATGCGGAAGTACGACGTCGCTGCCTCGCACTTCATCTTTACTCCAAGCCAAATATCAAGGGATGAAGCACCCGCTTCCTGGAGCTCACACGAAACGCCCACGACGTGTTCTGACAGTTCTGATTTAGATAACTCGTTTGTTAACGCCTGTTTTAGTTTTTCGGGAATGGCGACCACGCTATCACTCTGATGTGAGTATCCAACACCAAATACACTACTTACAAAATAGGTTGGACTGCGCGATATATTTTCAAAAACCATCTGATAGAACTCTGCCGTGGGATACATGGTTTTTGTGCCGTGCAGACTTTCCAGCAATACATGCTCTGGCGTAATTTTGGTTACTTGCAGCATTCTTCCATCATCTAACAACACGTAGTCATTTTTTGAAGCAGGAAACCATGGCTCATTTCCTGCAGGTCGTGACGTTAGACTCATCATTTCCTGTATTGGTACACGGTGAATACCTGTGATTTCGGGGTTCTTAAGTACCGAGTACATATTCAATTGTGTCACCTTCCAGGGCAGGCCCTGATACATCACTCGCTCGTCTTCACGAATAGAGCCCAGATTTAGCAACAATCGAAGTTCGTCCATGAAACGCGGGATTGTATGACGCAAGCTCAATACCAGACCAGCAGCGATTAAAAAAGCGATTGCCATAAGCAATATGTCACCACGAACATAAAACACAACCATCACTACGATTAAAATAAGGAGTGATTTTACCGCTTTCAATCCGTAGTGAATAATGCGTTGTCGCGTGCGAAATTCCTTTACATCTTCGCCCTTTTGTCGCTTGGAAGCTATATTACCAATCAACTTCATACCAAAATGTACCGCAAACGCAGCTAATACTGCAATCAGTATCGTTAAGCCACGACCTTTAAAAAATGACACCAAAGCATCGCGCACCTGAATCCAGATAGGTGTATCGCTACGCTGTATATTATCGAGTTGAACGCTGGCGAGGGAAATCTCTCGCTCTAAATCCTGAGCTGTACCAGTCCAGGACTCCTGTAACAGTTTTAATAGCTCTTGCGTAGCAGGTTCACTTACGGAATCCAATGTGGTTGCAATATTTGTAGCTGCTGCTTCAGCGTCAATCTTTTGTTCGGTGGCACGGGCTATTTTTGATTTAAGAAGCTCGATTTTCCTTGGCTTTTCAGTTATACGCTTTAAATTTTGCATCACTGGCATCAAAACTTGTCCCAGCTCTGTACGCCAATCCAGCGCAGTCGATTCTTCTTCAAATTCGCCCAAATCAACGGTTCCCACGGCTATCTGCTCAATTGCGAACCGAGTCTGCCTAATGTCGACGCTTAGTTCATCCAAACTCTCTTTAAGTTCGGCCACATCATCAGCATCCGCTGCCGCCATTGTTTCCCTTAAAGTTTCACGTACTGCGCGCTTTGCGGACAATGAGGCTACTAAGTCATTTAATTGCCCTATCTGAAGCTGCGTCGCTTCGTCTTTTTGTTGGGAAGTTTCTTGTGCATGAGAGCTGCTACAAAGCGAAAATAGCAAAAATAGAACTGGAAATGAATTGGCAGCAATCCGTAGTAATTTGTTCGTCATGTTGATCGCCTAAATATGATTCTGCTATCTTATACGGAATTCAAGCAAAATAAGTCGCTCTACATGCTCGATTTACGCAAGCTAAAGGTGAATGTACTGCCAATTCCAACGGTAGATTGAACTCCAACTTCGCCGCCCAGGCGACTAACCAGTTTTTTCACTGTACTCAATCCCACACCAGAGCCAGCTACCGCAGGAGTTTCTGTCTTGTGAGCCATCGAGAACAGATTAAAGATAGTGTCTATTTTGTCTTCCGGGATACCGCGTCCATTATCCGTCAGAGTAAAAACATATTCAAAGGCGTTTGCTTTGATTCCTAAAGCTAACTCAATGTGTTCTTTGTCATTGTATTTCACCGCATTGGTTACCAGGTTCAGCAATATTTGCATCAATGCTGCTCGCTGACACACGACAATATCTGATTCTGTATCGACGCTAAACAAAACACTATTTTCAGTATCAACCAAATTCAATATATCCTGCCTGAGATCGCTTACTGACAAACTCTCAGCCTTCTCCTCTAAGAAGCTGTCGCTTGTGTAATAGTTAAGTAAAGCGTCCGCATAAGCCAGCCCGGACATCGCATTGTTATGCATACTTTGCACGCACTTCATTGGTCGTTCAGCCAACGAGCCACTGTGATCTTCAACCAATTCGGTTGCGCTATACATAAGGTTCACCAACGGCGTTTTTAAATCGTGTGTTACCACGCCAGCAAAATTATCCAACTCTTCGTTTCTAGACTTCAATTCTTTGTGCATAGAAACCAGTTGCAGATTTTGCAACCTGAGCTCAAGCAATACTTCCACTTGCATTGCCAATGTTTTTAAGGCCGCTTTAGCTTTTTCAGTGAGGCTCTTTGGCTGCATATCGAATATGCAAAGTGTACCAAGCTTGTAGTTATCTGACGTCTTTAGCGGGACTCCGGCATAGAAACGTACACCATGCTCGGTAACGAGAGGGTTATTGAAAAATCGAATGTCCTTTGTCGCATTCTCAATTATTGTTATTTCATCGTCAGAGTTTATTGCATGGCCGCAAAAGGAAATTTCGCGTGGAGACTCGTTAAAAGGAACACCATGGTGGGATTTTAGAAAATTACGGTTCTTGTCAAGTACCGTTATCATAGATACCGGTGCATCTGCTATCAGCGCCATCAGCTCGGTAATGCTGTCGTAGTTCGGTTCAGGCAGAGTATCGAGGATATTATATCGTTCTGCGGCTTTCTGTCGTTCTGCTTCGTTGTCAGGAAATTCAGGTTCAATCATTGGCCTTGCGTCGGATTGTTGGCTTTCTGTTGCAGTGACAGGAAACTAGAATAAACCCTGAAATTATCGTGCCAGAGATCTTGGGAGCTTTGACCGCACTACAACATCGTCTTTTGGCGAAACCATATAGCCCTATTAAACCATATAGCCCTATTATTAGAGGAGTTAGCCTTTAACAAGTAAAATTGCATACCGTACAGCACACGTGCTCATATTCGCCGAAATGTAAACGATGACCACAGTGACTTCCAATGCATGCCTGCTCGATCAGAGGGTAGCAGCTTTACCGCATTGATCATGTATTCACCCTTATCAGATATATTAATCAAAGCCATTCCTTTGGCATCCGTTATTGTCGTAGTGCGATTAACTGTTCCATCGTTATGGAACACTTCAACCTGTCGATCAACCAACGGCTCACCTTTAAAGAGAAGTTTAATCCTAATATTACTACGCGCAGAGTAAGGACTATCCATCAATACAATTTCAAGTTCCTGACCGTGAATATTAAGAGCATCGGTGATAGGGCTATCATCGCCAAAGTCATTTTTGCCTGACACGCTTATCAGTGATTTAGCAAAGCGGTAGTAGTGTTCTTTAATGTTTGTTCTGGGCAAATCTGATTCAATGTGCCGTTCTGCAAATGCATCCAATCCATGATAATCCAGAAATTCGCTGAATTTTTCCCATGTTTCATAGGTCAGTAAGCGCTCCGTAGATTCGAGAGCGACCGTGTAATGCCCCGATTTGCTCAGCGTTTTGTGAATAGCAGGATAATCGCCTAACCGGCTATTCACCGGAAATTTTCCACCGTTATACTCTACATAGAGCGACTGGTATTGCGCCGAGTCGTAAGGAAAAGCGCTGCCAACAAATTCCTCTCCATTGCGAATATCTACGATCAACTTTTCGCCGACCTCAATGTGGTAGTCAATAGGTGACAACCAGTACTCGTGAGCGTGCAGTGGTGTTGATAACAGACAGAAAAGGATGAAATGCACTACCTTACCGCTGGACAGGACAATAGAAACAGCAAAGCGACCAACTCTTAAAAAACAATTAGACATCATGCTTAACATCGTCTTCCAGAAAGGTCGTGGCCGATCGCTTTGCCAATGGTTTACTGCTTAGGAAGAAGCACGGCATCAATTACATGAATCACGCCATTAGACTGTGCAACATCCGCAATGGTCACAGTACCGACCGTGCCATTTGCATCAGTGAAAGTAACCTTGTCCATATCGTACTTTGCCACTAGTTCACAGCCACCGACAGTACCAACTTTATGCATCCCGCCATCGTCAGCAACCATACTGATCACATCAGCCGCCATTGCTTTAGCCGCTACCACATGACACGTCAGAATTGTTGTTAAGGTATCCTTGTTCTCTGGTTTCAGTAAAGTATCAAC
>Ga0114956_1000841_pt1 | contig 23407 bp, 20 predicted proteins | sample MaitaG_FD_87304 | JGI IMG/M metagenome (GOLD analysis project Ga0114956, IMG submission 87304) | Marine algal microbial communities from Maine, USA - Maine_Asex2 metaG | ecosystem: Host-associated > Algae > Red algae > Unclassified | place: Maine, USA | collected 2015-01-05
CCCGGCGCTAGTCGGTGGTGAAGCGGGCGTCGCCGGTCATCATCTGGAAAATCGACGTGCCGCAGACCTCGAACGTCATGAGTTCGGGCGTGAGTTCTTCAGGCGGCAGGTTGGCAACATCACCCCACGCGTCGAAGACACATGTTGCGGTCGCCTCGTCGGTTGCGAACGCAGCCACAATGTTGGCGACACCACCTTCGGGGTCGCTTCGATCAAAGCCGTAACCCCCAGGGCCCGGCTCAAACTCTCCTGCCGCGGGTGTCCTGCTCGGTGCCGTGGTGGGTGCGACGGTAGGTGCCGGCGCTGGCGGTTCGGCCGACGGTGAGCTACCACACGACACGGCCGCAAGCACCATGACAAACAAGCTGAGAAGAAGCCGCATCACAACCAGCTTGCCACGCCATCTCGCTGATTCACCGACACGACGGGGTGTGCAGCGTTAGCGGTGTCGATCGGCGTAGCTCTCGAGTTCGGCGAGGAAACCGTCTCGCTCCGCGTCACCAATCCACGCAGACTCGAACGCGTTGCGCATGAACCCAACCATGTCGTCATTTGACATAGTTGACTGAGCGAGCACCTCGGTCATCATGTGCGTCATATGCCGACTGGCGAACTCAGACGGATCATCGGTGCCCAGGCTGACCAAGATGCCTATATCGAGCATCTCCTTGATCGCCGCCATACGCCGGGGCTCGGGATCACGGGGCCGCCACGTCGGACACATCGTGAGCGCGATCTTGTCTCGCACGACCCGATCGATCAACGCCTGTTCATCGAGCACATGCACTCCATGATCGATGCGCTCGACCCCTAACTCCTCAAGACACTGACGAATGTGTTCGGTTGAATTGTCCTGATCACAATCGCAATGCGCAGTCAGGCGATAGCCCCGCTGCTTCGCCAGCTCGTACGCATCAAGAAACTTGTTCGGCGGATTGTCCTTCTCATAGGACGCCAGGCCAAGGCCCACGATCGACTCTCGGTACGGTTCCGCAGCCTCGAGCATCTCCATTGCGGCTTCAGGTGAATGCTCACGATCAATACACATGATCCAGAGCACCGACACGCCAAAATCACGCTGACCATCGAGGCGGGCCCGTTCCATCGGCTCAAACTGGTCGGCGAAACTGATGCCTCGATTCAGGTGGGCCATGGGACCGAACATGATCTCGACATGACGCACGTTGTTGTCTCGACACGTCCCAATGAACGCATACGTGAGGTCGTAGAAATCTTGCGGCTTCGCCATGACCCGCAAACACTTGTAGTGGTAATCCAAGAAATGCGGAAGCGCCGGATCCGGATAATCCTGCGCCGCCCAAATCTCGGCTTCGGTTGACATGCCGATATCGACATCATTCTCTGCCGCCAACCGCAACAGCATCTGCGGTTCGAGGCAACCCTCAAGATGCACATGCAACTCGGCCTTGGGCAAATTGGCAATGAACACGTCAGCTCCCCCGAGCGTTGTTGTGCCGGATGTCAAGACAGCGACTCGTCGATCCATGCTGGCGAGACAGCACCATGGAAGCCAATAATCACGATACGACTTTCGTCGGCCGCCCCTCGTGGGCCGAACGGACGAAGTGTCCACCGTTGCCCGACTCGCTGCAACGCCATGACCTGATCCGGCTCTTCTTTGACCACCACGAGTCCCTTGGCACGCACGACCGTCTCTGGCAGAGCATCCATCAGCTTCTGCACGGCCGCCTTGGTTAGCGGTTCGCTGCTCGACCATGACCATGATTCAAACAAGCTCTCCGCATGCACGTGATCACCGGCCTCATGATCATCGCCATTCACATGCTCATGCGGTGCACCCCGGTCACGTGGCTCTACGACACCGAACAGCACCGCCGGGTCAACCACCCCGTTTGCGGCGTCAATGATCACGGCATCGGGACAGCGATCGCTGAGCCATTCGCGCGTTGCCGCCGCATCGTCTTCAGTTATCAGATCGACCTTGTTCATGACCACAATGTCGCCCGACCCGAGCTGGCCCACAATCGTGTCGCCCACATATTCGTCACGAGACTTCTTGCGAATCGTTTCAGCGTCGACAACGACGATCGTTGCGTCGAGGACCAGCCCAGGGCCATGGCCATACGCCGCCACGGTCGCCGGGTCAGCAACGCCACTGGACTCAATCACCAGCCGCTCAGGCACCGGATCCAACGCCTGCACCGTCTCCAGCGCAGACGAGAACCCGTCGACCAAGCTGCAACAAATACAGCCATTCGCCAACGAGATGGTGTCGCCATCCTGGCTCGCAATTAGATCCTCATCAATGTTGATATCTCCAAAGTCATTCACCAACACGGCAATACGCGCATCCGCCGTGCGAAGAATATGGTTCACCAACGTCGTCTTACCCGCCCCCAAATACCCACCAATCACCGTGACCTGTATTGCACCGCTCCGCTCGGGGCGACGTTCGTCGCACATGGCGTCAGTCATCTCGGGTCGCCTCGTGCACTGCACCGCTCCGCTCGGGGCGACGTTCGTCGCATACGGCATCACTCATCTCTGGTCGCCTCCTGCATTGCACCGCTCCGCTCGGGCGACGTTCGTCGCACATGGCGTCACCTCCCATTGGTCGCCTCGTGCACTGCACCGCTCCGCTCGGGGCGACGTTCGTCGCATACGGCATCACTCATCTGGGTCGCCTCGTGCATTGCACCGCTCCGCTCGGGCGACGTTCGTCGCACATGGTGTCACTCATCATTCTTCGGCGACGAAGTGGCCGGGTTCCACTTCGACGAGGTTGACCAGTGCGGGTGAGGTGCCGTGTTCCCAGCGCGGGCTCGGGATCTCACCGGTAAGCAGTGGACGCTCACGACGTTGCCGCGGATCAGCGATCGGAACGGCATCGAGAAGCCTCTTGGTGTACGAGTGCGTCGGATTCTCGAAAATGGCTGAGCGAGGGCCAAGCTCAACGATCTGACCGAGATACATCACCGCAACGCGATGAGCGATGCGCTCAACCACAGCAAGGTCGTGGCTAATGAACAGATAGCTCAAACCCATCTCTTGTTGCAGCTCCATCATCAAGTTGATGACCTGAGCCTGCACCGAAACGTCGAGCGCAGATACCGACTCATCCGCGATGACCAATTCAGGACGCAACGTGAGCGCCCGGGCGATGCAGACGCGTTGGCGTTGACCGCCCGAGAACTGATGCGGGTACTGCTGCATGTGTTCTCGTTCAAGGCCAACGAGTTCGAACAACGCCCCGACGCGCTCATCGAGCTCGGCTCCCTTTGACTCCTCGCCATGCACGATCAATGGCTCACTCACCGCGTACCCGACCGAACGCCGCGGGTCCAGGCTGGCAAAGGGGTCCTGGAAGATGATCTGCATCTTCTTGCGGTGCTCACGCATCTGACGGGTGTTCATGTGTGTGATGTCACTGCCGCCAAGCAGGATCTGCCCACTGGTCGATTCGAGCAGCTTGATGATCAAGAACGCCAGTGTTGACTTGCCGCAACCGCTTTCGCCAACAACCGCGAGCGTCTCACCCTGGCCAACCTTGAGCGAGACATGCTCAACCGCATGGATCTTGGCTTTGCCAGGAACCGGGAACTGCTTACACAAGTCTTTGACCTCGACCAGCGTCTCGAACTCTGTCACGAACCCGGCTCCATCTCAACCAGATCGAACAACTCAGGTTCGCTCTTACCGGCCATGGAACCCAGGCGAGGAATAGATGCCAGCAACGCCTTGGTGTAGGCCTCTTTCGGTTCTTCGAAGACCTCGAACACCGTGCCCGTTTCGACAAGCTTTGAGTTGCGCATAACAACGATGTCGTCTGCGACTTCGGCAACCACACCCATGTCATGGGTGATCATGATCACCGCGGCACCCGTCTCACGTTGAAGCGCTCGCATCAGCCCAAGAATCTGCGCCTGAATCGTGACATCGAGAGCAGTGGTTGGCTCGTCAGCAATCAACACCGTTGGATCACACGAAAGCGCCATGGCGATCATCACGCGCTGACGCATACCACCAGACATCTGATGCGGGAACTCTTTGAGGCGCTTCTCAGGCTCAGGAATACGCACTCGCTGAAAGACCTCAAGCGCTCGCTGATGAGCTTGCGCCTTGTCGAGATCTTGGTGAAGTCGAATCGCCTCAACGACCTGGTTCCCGGTTGTGTACACCGGATTCAGACTCGTGAGCGGCTCTTGGAAGATCATTGATATCTGGTTACCGCGAATGTCGCGCAGCATGGCCTCGTCGGCTCTAACCAGGTCAACGACTGACCCATCGGGCATTCGAAAATTGATCTCGCCTTCGGCGATCTTGGCTCGAGTCCCAAGCGTGACCAGGCGCATGATCGACAATGCCGTCACCGATTTACCCGAACCTGACTCACCCACAATGGCCAGCGTCTGACCCTCGTACAGATCAAAAGAGAGTTCGCTGACGGCAGTGAAATCATCAAAGGTGACGGTCAAGCCCTGCACTGACAACAACGGCTTTTCAGAAGACGCCATGTGCTACCGACCGCGTAGTTTCGGGTTGACGGCGTCTTGCAGACCGTCGCCAATCAGGCTCAAGCTCAACACAGTGAAGAAGATCATGAGACCGGGAAAGGTAACGCCCCACCAGTTCGACAAGAAGTAGTTGCGGTTGACGCCAATGTAGAAACCCCAACTGAGGTCCTTGGGATTGCTCAGGCCCAAGAAGGCAAGCCCAGCCTCAAACAGAATCGCGCTGCCCATAACCAGCGTGCTCTGCACAATGACGACCGGCAACGTATTGGGCATGATCGTCTTAAAAATGATCCGCGCGTCGCTAGCCCCGATCGCGCGCGCAGCCTTGACGTACTCAAGATTCTTCTGTCTAAAGAACTCGGCGCGCACCAGGCGCGCAATCGTCGGCCAAGCAATCAGACCGATCGCGAGCACAATCGTTGTCGTCGATGCGCCATAGAGCGCAACGATGACAATGGCGAACAACAACCCGGGCAACACCTGGAAGAATTCGGTGATCCGCATCAGCACGTTGTCGACCCAACCGCCGTAGTAACCAGCGAGAGCCCCGATGGTCGTGCCGAGGCCCACGATTACGAGAGCAGCGAGAGCCGCAACCTTGAGGGTTGCGCTGCCGCCTTGCATAACGATGCGGCCAACGTCACGACCCAGGTAGTCGGTACCGAATGTCGTTGAACCCTCGGCACCAGGCGCAAGGTGAATGCCACCGACGCGTTCGGTGCGTTCGCCGTCGAAGATCACAGGCAGTACGAACGTGATGAACAAGATCACGATCAACAAGATCAAGCCGAAGACGGCCGCCTTGTTCCTCCGGAACATGCGCAGTCCCTGATACTTGGGCGGCGGCTTACGCAGACGACTTTCGTCGATAACACTTGGCTCGAAGCCCTCAGACTTTTCTTCCATGCCGAACACGGTCGGATCAGCCATTTGTCGGTCCTGACACTCGGATACGGGGGTCGATCAGTCGATAAATCACATCGGTGATCAGATTGGCAACGATCACCGTGAGCGATACAAGAAAGAGCACGCCAAGCAAGACATTGGTGTCACGCTCGACCACCGCTTCGAACGCCAACCTGCCAACACCAGGCCACGCGAACACGGTCTCAACTAAAATGGCGCCAGAAAGGATGGCGCCGAACTGCAGGCCCAAGACGGTCACGATCGGGATGATGCCGTTGCGCAGCGCGTGCTTAAACAACACCGAACGCTCACCAAGACCCTTGGCCCGAGCGGTACGCACATAGTCAGACTCGAGCACCTCGAGCATCGACGCACGAGACAGGCGCGAATAGGCGGCGATGTAGATCAGGCCCAACGAAAGCGCAGGCAGCAGCAAATGTTTCGCCAGGTCCCATTGTTTCGCGAGCCAGCCGCCGTCAAACCGCAGGTTCTCCATGCCACTGATCGGCAACCACCCGAGATTCTTGGAAAACAACGTGAGTAACAAGTAACCGGTCCAAAACACGGGCATCGAAAACCCAATCAGTGCGAAAACTGTTGTGCTGTGGCTGAACCCGCTCTCGGGCCTTCGAGCGGCAAGGGTCCCGACGGTCACGCCCAGGATGACTGCGAACGCTAGTGCGGTAATCGAAAGCAACACGGTCGGCCACAGTCGTTCGGCAATCATCTCGGTGACAGGCCGATTGTTGTTGGCAATCGAGACGCCCAAGTCGCCCTGCAACACGTTGCCCACATATGTGGCGAGCTGAGTGGTCACCGGCTTGTCGAGCCCGTACTGCTCGCGCAGCCGCTGCGTTGTTTCAGGGCTCATCTCGCCAGAGGTTCCGGCGAGTGAATCGACCGCGTCGCCTGGCGCAAGATGCACCAGCAAGAAGTTCAAAACGATTACAGCCAGGACCAACCCAAATGCTTGGAGGATCCTGACTGCAATCTGTTTCATCGTGTTGTAGAAATCAACGTTGTAGGTCGTTCGACGGTTATGCGTCGACCCACATTTCGGCCCACGAATCCATAAAGCCCCAAATGCTTTCCGGTGGATTCTCTAGCGTGACCTGCATGCGCTGGTACCAAACCTGGTTGGACAGGTAGATGACCGGTACATCTTCGTTGATGATGTCGGCGGCTGAGTAATACAACTCGGCACGCTTCGCCTCATCGAACTCAAGGCCAGCGTCATTGAGCAAGCCATCGAGTTCTTCATTGCAGTACCAGCTCATGTTCGAGAACGCCACGCCAGCAACCCGGTTGTCGCAGTTGTAGCTGCGGTTCACACCAATGACCGGGTCACCCCAGTTCCACAGCGTCGTCCAGGTGGCGTCGTACTCGCTGTCTTCGCCAACCGTCTTTGCAATCCAGTCAGGGAAGTCGGCGTCGAGCGAGATTTCGACGGTGACACCGATCTCGGCCCACATCTCAGCGATCAGCTCCATGCCCGGCAGGTTGGCCGACGCCTGGTGCATCGTGATCGTGAACCCATCGGCGTAACCTGCCTCGTCCAACAGAGCCTGAGCCTTCTCAAGGTCGAAGTCGTAGCACTTGCCGTCAGGGTTGTAGTACGGGCTGTTGCGCTGAATTGGACCGCACTGATCAATGTTGTTGAGGCCTACGGCAATGATGTCGTTGTAGGTCTCCTTGTCAAGTGCGTGGGCAAGAGCTTGACGCACCCGCACATCACCCAAAACCTCGTCGCGCAAGTTCAATTGGATCCATGGAATCGACCCGATGGCCTCAAAGCCCTTGTTGCTGACTCGCTGGTTCGGGTCGGCCTGAGAGTCGATGACATTCTGACCACCATGGGCCTGATCGCCAGCCGCAATGTCAAACTCGCCAGTCTGAAGACCAAGCGTGACCGTTGGGTGGTCAAGACCAAGATCAAAGATCAGCTCGTCGAGGTACGGCAAGCCCGGCAAGAAGAAGTCGTCGTTGGCTTCGAAGCGCACAATCTCTGAACCATCGAACTCGACCAGCTTGAAGGGTCCAGCGCCGATGACGTCAGTTGAGTTACGGGGATGCGTTTTCATGTCTTGGCCATCGTTGAAGATGTGCTCAGGAATGATTGGCAGCAGGCCCGGTGAGAATGCGATGAGCAGCGCCGGGTGCGGCTGCGACAGGTTCACGGTGCAGCTCTTGGTATCGCCGCCGTCAACGCCGGTCACAGGAGCAAACATCGGCTTGAACGGGTGATTGGCTTGCGACGTTTCGATGCTGAAGCCAACATCGGTGCAGGTGACGTCTTCACCATCGTGGAACCGAGCTTCTGCGTTCAGCTCAAGCGAGACGGACAGACCATCGTCGGCAATCTCCCAGGAGTCGGCCAGATACGGAATCGGTTGGTATTCGTCGTTGTAGCGAAGCAACGAAGCATTTACCTGCGGGCCGACCGTGTTCACTGCATATCCAGACGACACTGCGCCGTTGGTGTGCGGGATTGCTCCGGCGTAGCCAACCACGACGACGCCGCCGCGTTGATCGTCGGTCGGCACGTTCTCGGGGCGCAAGAGGAAGTCGCCGCCTACTTCTTCGACGAACTCGCGTTCTTCCTCTGGTTCATTCGGCTCATCAGGTTCAGCCGCAGTTTCGCCGCCGTCGTCGGAACCTGTGTCTGCATCGCCGCCGTCGTCGGAGCTTGTGTCAGCTGCAGTGTCGTCGTCTGCGGTCGTGGTGGCGCTCTCGCCGTCGTCAGATCCACCGCATGCAACGGCGAACAGCGCAAACGCCAGTAACACGGCAAGTGTTCGGCGCCAATACGTAGTACCCATCGGTACTCCCCTCACTCAATACTGCGACTCACGACGTTCGCCCCAAGTCGGCTACGGCTGACTCCACATCAACGGCAGCCTCTGAAAGGTAGGCGCAACACTTACTCTCGTCAATTTCACGACGTGAACTAGGCGTTAACTCCGCCGAGTTAGCCGGGCTAGTCATCAGCGCCGAGCGAGCCAGTTCCTACGGTGCCGAGATACCCACCCCATGTCACCGCATCGGGTGCAGGCCAAGCAAGCACAAGCCGCCGAACCATCGCTGGGCCCATGGGCGGTTGATAGGAGCTTGCGGTGACGATCAGGTCAAGCTGGCCGTCGGCGTCGAGATCACCGATCCACGGCGCCGAGAAGGCCGTCTGCGGCAGTGGCTCACCCAGCGGATGCAGCTCCAAGCGGGATGGGTCGAGCACAAACATCTGCTGGGTGTCGGCGCCAATGTCATTCACGCCAAATATGACTTCGTCGCGGCCGTCACCATTTACATCGGCGGCCACGAAACCGCTCGGCGCAAACGTGCCTCGCGTCTCGCGCCACACAATCTCGCCGGTCGCTCCGTCGATGAGGAGGTAGTCCGATGACTCGTACTCCGGCCACACCCCGTTGGCAACACTGGCAAAGACGTCTGGGATGCTGTCGTCGCCGACGAAATAGCCGAGCGTTGGCGTCGAATACGTTTCGAAACCGGCATTCTTAATCACCCACAAGTGATCGCCGGTAACGCCGTCGATGAGCGACACCGTGCCATCGAACGCCTGCACCACGATGTCGGCAACGCAGTCGGCGTTCATATCCGCAACGACCGGCGATGCAATGACACCCTTGGACCCGCCGTTGACGAGTTCTTCCGCCGGTGCAGCATCGCGCTCTATGAGCGCAGCCAACGACCATTTCCATAACCCGCCCGGCAGCGTCTCCCCGCCGGTGCCAATCAGCAACTCGACATCACCCGAGGTTCCGCCCGGCAAGACCACGGGAGACATGTACGACTCCCCCCGATCTGGAACAGGCACCGACACGAGCACCGAGCCGTCCGCGCCGCTGAGAACAAAGACGGTTCCCAGATGCCGTTCGTCGGGGTCGAGCATGCCCGTACCTTCTTCGGGCTCATCGAAGACGAGCCCGCCATTTACAGCGAGCACCTCAACGACCCCGTCGCCATTCTGGTCGGGCAGTAGCTGCGACGTGTAGAAGTTGAACCAGAGACCCCCTTGGTCGTCGAAGGTCCACAACACCGATCCGGTGGCGCCGTCGAGCGCCAGCAACCCACCGCGGCGGCCGCCGATCACAACATCGACAGTGTCATCGCCGCCGAGCGCAGCGAACACCGCAGAGCCGATCACGTCCTCATGGCCAGTTGAACGCCAGATCTGTTCACCGGTCGCACCATCGGTTGCGATGACCGATGACTGCTTCGCTCCAAGAGTGTCTTGGCCGAAACCTTGCACGATGTCGAGCACCCCGTCGCCGTTGAGGTCGGCGGTTCTGGGTGATGAAAAGGTGGCCTCATCGGTCTCTACCGACCAACGCTCAGACACCACCCCGGCGACCGTGAGCGGAGCGACGTCGTCGCCGAACACTCGCTCGGCGCCACACGCATTGACGTCATCCTGATCAGCCTGGCCACCCGACGAACAGGCCGAGGCAACGAGTGCAAGCGCCACGAGCACACGCACGACCTGGCGCTTGTTCACGCGGTTGGCCCCGAACGCAGTGACATCGGGCTAGTCGACCTTCGGCAACGTCAGCGGGGCAACCTCGAGTGCGGTCTTGCCCGCGTAGTGGTGAGCCGACGCACCTGCTTCGGCCTGGTCACGAACGACGTGAAGCTCAGCAGCCACCGCGTCGACGTCAATGGTGCGCACCTCACCGTCAACCACGACATGGTTGCCGTCGACAAACACGTCACACACGGCGCGATCGGCGGCGGTGTAGATCAGGCTGCGCAGCGGGTCACGAACCGGCCGCATCGCAGGGTGTGCCAGGTCGACAAGCACGATGTCTGCCTTGGCCCCCACGCAAACGCGACCCAGGTCAGTGCGACCGACGAGATCTGCGCCCCCAACGGTTGCAGCGTGGAAGACCTCGGCAGTAGTCACGGATGCGACGTCTCCGGTGGTCACCCGCGCCAGGATCGCGGCCTGGCGCATCTCTTCGAGCATGTTGTGAGGAAAGCTGTCGGTTCCAATGCCCACGCGCACCCCGGCACGGATGTACCCGCCAAGATCCTCGAGCACCTGCCCGTTGCGTGCGAACACACCGGGGCAGTGCGCAACCCCGGTACCGGACTCGGCGAGCAACGATCGATCCCTACTACCCGGCCAATGCGTCGCATGGTGATCGTCGGTGAACATCGCATGCGCCAAGATGCTGTCGGGACCCAACAACCCAATCTCGCCCGCCCACTGGATCGGCGTCATGCCGTGCCGGCGGGTCATCTCGTAGAACTCGACAACACTCTGCGATGCGTGGGTGTGCATTCGCCATCCGTGTTGCTGAGCTGCTTCCAGACTGGAACGCAACAAGTCTTCGGTGCAAGTGTCGATCTGCGCCGGCCCAAGCATTGCCTCGAACCGTCCGCTCGCATGATCCTGAGCCTGCCGTGCAAAGGTGATGGCCTCCTCAAGCAACTGGCGACCTCGCGATTCGTCCCAGATGTAGTCAACGCTGTGGCCGTTGGTGGTCGACCAGTGTGCCGAGGCGTAGCTGGGCACAAGCCAGGCGCGAATGCCCGTGGCTTCCATTGCCTCAAGCCAGCCGTCGTACACGAATGACAGATCAACGACCGATGTGACCCCACTCATGAGTAACTCGGCAATGGTGTAGCGCAGATTGCATCGCGCCCCGGCGTCGTCGGTCCGAAGCATGAATGCCCGGTCATAAAGCGGGCTCATGTGCATCTTTGGGTTTCCGAACTCTTCCCGGAAACCCTTTTGCATTGGAGCGCTCGATGGATGTGCATGCACGTTGATAAGCCCCGGCATCACCATTCGATCGCAGCCGTCGATCTCGTTGTCGACCGGCCCAGAAAACGCCGACTCGATTGCTGTCAGCACATCACCTTCGAAAACGACATCAACATCGTTTAGATACTGATGCTGCAGCTGAACGTCATCCCAAGCAACGACCCACGCAGCCTGTCGGACACAGGTGATCGTCATTGTTGCTTGGCGAGTTGCGCGACCAGGATGGAGATTTCACGGACGGGATTTGACAGCTTGTGCATGGCCAAACCGTAGTGCGGGAAATGTTTGCGCTCCGCACTAGCCCAGCTCAGAGATTCCTTTCCTGGGCTTTGGGTTCGATCCCTAAAGTGCTATCTTGAGACGCAGCGTCCCAAGATAGTGATGCGCCGGCCGAGCGGGAACCGGGCAACCCAGACGGACATATGCAATGGCATACTTCCATTCGTCCGTCTGGGTTGCAACCTCCGTCGTCTCCGCCACGTGTGACCGATGTCTGCCAACACACCCGCCAACAAGCCAGGCCCAGAGTCAACGCTTGACGACGTACGCGTTCGTCTTATCGCAGCTGCCACGAGCGATCTGGTTGATCGAGGTGTCGACATTGGGCTGGCCGACATCACACTCGCCCACGCAATCGAAGCAGCAGGCGTCACGCGGAGCACCGCATATCGATCGCTGGCAGACGACAACCTCTCGCCCCAAGAGGTACTCCATCGCGAGGTTCTCACTGCTGTACTCAGCCGCCACGCACGCGACTCAAATCTCGTACGCGTCCAAGACGCAGTTGAAGGCGAACTGACGAAGCAGTCGAAGAATCTGGCCTCGACCAGCCTCGCCAAGCGCACCGCAGCCTTTCGCCAAATCATCCGAGTTGGAGCGAACGCGAGCTACCGCGAGGTCGCCGAATCCGGTGAGCGAGCGGTACTCGCCGCAGCATATGGCTCGTTGCAATCTTCAGGCACCACCGACTGGCGGCACGACGCGCTCACCCACGGCGAGGCTAAGGCTACCGCGCTCTTCGCCGACCTCTACCTCAACTTCGTCGACATGATCGACCACAAGCTGCGGTACGACTACACCATCGAGCAGTTCTCTACAGCCGCCGTTGCCATGCTCGAAGGACTTGCCCTACGGCACGGCCTGAGCAATGAACTCGACTCCATCGAACGTCCAACCGCATCCAGAGGTGCGTCCGAAATATGGACGCTTCACGCAATTATGTTCGAAGGAGTCTTCACGTCATTCTTTGAGCCAATCGACGCGGAGAACCCCGTCATCGACTTGGTGCATCACTAGCCGAACGCTGCACCGAACACCCCCGCCACGACAGCGAGACATCAAAGTTCTCTTCTACTTCGCGGATCTCAACTTCATCGAAAGGTCGTGCGCGCCCTAGCGTAGGAGCAACGTCTCTTTACCTCTGGAGTTTCTCGCCATGCGCGAAGCAGTATTCGTTTCCTACGCCCGAACCGGTCTCGCCAAAGCAGGCCGTGGCGGTTTCAACATGACACCAGCGATGTCAATGGCAGCCCATGCCATCAAGTCAGCGGTTAGCAAGGCCGGCGTTGATCCAGCCGACGTCGAAGACGTCGCCCTAGGCAACGGCGCCCACGGCTCTGGCAACCTTGGCCGCTTGGCGAGCCTGCTGGCCGGCATGCCGGTCGAGACCGGCGGCAACACGATTCAGCGCCACTGCTCTTCTGGCTTGAACTCCATCGCCGTCGCAGCCAATCACATCCGCGTTGACATGTCCGACGTCGTCGTCGCCGGTGGTGTCGAATCAATCTCGATTCCAAGCCCCGGCATGGGCGGCGCAATCAACATGGATCCAACGCTCGAAGAGCAGTACCCGGCCATCTACATGGCCATGATCGAAACCGCAGACATCGTCGCCGAGCGGTACAGCGTGTCGCGCGAGTCCCAAGACGAATACAGCCTGCAGTCACAATTGCGCACCGCGGCTGCTCAAGAGAACGGCCTGTTCGAAGACGAAATCGTTCCGATGGACACCAAGATGAAGCTCGTCGATCGCGAAACCAAAGAAGAAACGATCGTCGATTACACCGTCGATCGCGACGAGTGCAACCGTCCAACAACCACCATTGAGGGCCTGCAGAAGCTCGCCCCTGTTCGTGGCGAAGGCAACTACATCACCGCAGGTAATGCCAGCCAGCTTTCTGATGGCGCTGCCGCTGTCGTCATGATGTCTGACGAAGAAGCATCACGCCGCAACATCGAGCCAATGGGCGCATTCAAGGGCTGGGCCGTCGCTGGCTGCGAACCCGACGAAATGGGCATCGGCCCGATCTACGCAGTCCCCAAGCTGCTTGAGCGCCACGGCCTGACCGTCGACGACATCGACATCTGGGAACTTAACGAAGCGTTCGCCAGCCAGTGCCTGTACAGCCGAGACACGCTCGGTATCGATCCCGAAAAGTACAACGTCAACGGTGGCTCGATTTCGATTGGCCACCCATTCGGCATGACCGGTACTCGCTGTGCGGGTCACATTCTGCAAGAGGGTAAGCGCCGTGGCGCCAAGCTCGGCGTTGTCACCATGTGCATCGGTGGCGGACAGGGCGCAGCAGGTCTCATCGAGATCTACTAAGGCCAGCCAACTTCGACCAGCACGAAGAATTAGAGACAGCGCCTGGGGTGGCAAGCCTCAGGCGCTTTCGCGCACTCACTGCGTGCCCCCATCGCTGCGACAGGGTTCAGGTCAGATGAAAGAGTCGTTGCGCAACGTCCAGGTTGGCGAGCGTGCCGGTGAATGTCACGACGTCGCCTTGGGAAAGCCTGGGTTCGACAGGCACCGTTGTGATCACTACAACCCGACCCGATGCAGGGTCACGCCCGCTCGCTGAACCAACAAATGCTGCGATCCGCTGCGTCTGCGAGTCGTCGAACGCGGAGACTCGCACCACCTCGCCACTCCAGGTGACCTCGCGCCCGCGGTAGAGCTGGTCGAACTTGTCTGCGATGCCTGCCGAATCAAGCTTGGTCGCAAAGAGATCGCGAAAGACCGACACTTCGTCAACGCGCAGATCGATACGCACATCGCGTGGGTCAACATGATCCTCGTTTCCAGCATTGCTTAGGAGCCTTGACTTCGTTGGCTGGTCGGCAGCGGCGTTGGAAGCCGACGGCGCGCTGCGCTGGTCAAAGATCTCAGCAGCCGCCACAAGGTGACAGACCGAATCCACAAGCTGGCCTGAATCGCTTTCGATACCGGCGGTCAACACCCGAGTGGTTCGATTCGTGATTACCACCTCTGGCCAATAGGTCAGCAGGCGCAGGATTGCACCCCGCCTGGCAGGTGTAAGAAACCGACTGAGCAGCGCAGGGTGTTCGGTGCTGACGGCGACAACGGCGTCAAATTTCGGGTTGCCTGTGTCGAGCGTCGATACATGGGACTCGGCGGTTCGACCCGTCAGCGAGAACGCAGGCGCCTCCGGTGACTCGTAGTTGACCGTGTACATCGTTTGCGCATCCTCAAAGAAGCCGGTCGATGTAAAGGGAGCAATGCTCACGACATGATTGTTGACCGCGCCAGTCGCAACGGGACCGAGCGTCGAAACATCAAAGAGTAGGTCAATGTCGAGTTCTTGGGATGCCGACTGCCACGACGACGGCCCAGGTGGCGCCGAGCGGCTCCGACGAAACGCTACGAACACCGCCGAAGTCACCACGATCAGCACAAGCGCGAGCCCGAGAAGCAGTGCAAGGGACGATCCTGAGATCACCGCTAACACATGCAATTCGTGAGACATGAGACTCCTGATCGGCGAACGTCACCTTGCTCTCACCAATCGGCACAACTCAGGCCCGATAGAGGTGAACGCCACCAAGACAGTCGCTTGGACCTAGCCACGCGTTCACCACTCCTCTGGTTGCTGAGCTCTTGGCAGATATCGGTTTCTAACGGGTAGGGGCCTCAGCTGGGATTGTGTGGGACTGGTGTCCCGCGCGGGGGCTGTGGAAACGGCTCAGGGCACGGCGGGTCATCACCATCGATGTCGATCGCTAGGTAGTTGGTAAGACCGTCGGGGCCAGACTGATGCGGACTGGGGCAATCACCATTCTCATAGGTACGCACCAAGTTCCCGGCCGCCTGTATCGCCACGATTTCAGCTGGGCTGATATCGCTATCTGCCACGTTGTAGACAACAACGTTCGGGTCTGTCTGATGCACCGGTCTGCCGTCGGCGTCCGACTCGAATCGTGGTGTGGTCGCCACGAACACCTGACCCGTGTCAAGCGGATAGTCGGACACCTCGTCAGTCAAAAAGACCATCACGCGATCACCCAACTCATCGACCGTTGGCCACCCGGCAATCGCCAGGGCTTGTTGCAATGTGCCGGCGCCCGGCGCTCGAGCCAACAGATCCTGCGGCCCAAATAGCCGAGGACCTAACGCACCCAGCACGACATCATCAAAGGCCGACGGAGTGTGGCTACCCGCGAACGGGTCCTTGTTGTCCACAAACACCGTGAGCGGATCTGACGTCGGAAGGGCGTTCAGCGTGACAAGAGCCTCGCCAAGCGTGGCGTACTCACTCCTTGCGTCGCCGCTGAAGTGATACACCTGCCAGTCGTCTGGTACTCCCCCATCGTGCTGGAGATGGTCAATGATGATCTCGTCGAGGCGAGCGTTGAAGTTGGTCGGCGCGCCGCGATGCGTGTCGATCTCAAAGGTACGCACACCGTTCACGAACAGCGCCTCGATACCACCTTCGACCTTGTAGCTGTTGTGACTGGCATCTTGATGGACAAGATTCCAGTCGGCGAACTGGTTTGCGTCCCACCGTGCTGGCTCAATCGATGGCGCTGTGCGTTGAGCGGACGTTTGCAGACTCGGCCGCCACCATGGCAGCGGCAACACCAAGCTGCTCACATCGGTGGCCGCGCGCTCGACCGCAGCTGCTGTGCTTCGTAAGTCGCCTACCACCTCGAACAACAACGGCGCACAGCCGGTGCTCAGTTCGGCGAGTGCCTCGGCGGTACTAACGGTTGCCTCCGCAGCGTCGACGATCGCTGCCGATTGGCGTAATGCCAGTCCAAACGAATACGCAGCGACTACATCAATTCCTAGATACTTCACCCCCGTGAAGCTAGAACGCGCGTCAAGGTAACGTCAATACCTTTCATGATATTTGAACCTGAGGCTGTCGGCCAGCTATTCGGCGACCGATTCCTCAAGTACAACCAGCACCTGGCCGTTGTCGACCTGATCGTCGACAGCGCACCGCAGCTCAGAGACGACCGCAGCAACCGGCGACGTGATGGTGTGTTCCATTTTCATGGCTTCCATGATGACCAGGGTCTGTCCAGGCTCGACGACGTCGCCAGTAGCCACGTGTATCGACAACACCTTGCCCGGCATGGGTGCAGCCTGTCCGCCGGCCACGTCGGCCGACGCGTAATCAGGGAAGATTGAACGCGGTTCGAGCGAAACAGTTCCTGCTGGCCCTCGGACCACGACAAGGTCATCGCTGGTAACGACGTGGTAGCTCGCACGCACGCCGTCGGTGTCGATCGACACCGCACCCCGTGCCAAGTCGAGCTCGACAACCGAAGCGTGCACCTGCTCGCCGACCTCGACATCATCAACCAAGACCGACGTCGCGAAACCGCCACCGCGCGCTGGCCGGTACCGCACGCTGACTACTTGATCGTTGCGAGCAAACAACGCCTGCTCGGCAGGCATCGAAGAATTGCGGTAGCCACTCGGCATGAAAGCCAGCGAGCTGGCCGCGGCGCGATTGCGTTCTTGAGCGAACAATGCGGCGGCGCAAGCGGCTTGCGCGAGTGCAGAATCATCGGGTTCAAACACCGCACGAGGCTGCACCCGTTCAATGAAGTCAGTGGTTGTGTCGCCAGCGATGAACGCATCATGACGCAATGTGGAAACGAGGAAGTCTCGATTGGTCGTAACGCCGGCGATCGTCATGCCATCGAGCACGAGTGCGAGTCTCCGGGCGGCTTCTTCACGTGTTGGCGCGTGCACAATGACCTTTGCCAGCATTGGGTCAAAGTCAACCCCTACCACCGAGCCGGTCTCAACGCCGGTGTCCACCCGGGCAGCAGGCGAGGCGGGCATATCGAACGCATGCAGGGTGCCAATCGCTGGCAGGAAGTCGTTTGCCGGGTCCTCGGCGTACACCCTCGCCTCGATTGCGTGGCCGTCGATACGAAGCTCATCTTGGGAAAAACTCAGTGGCTTGCCCTCGGCGACTCGAAGCTGCTCACGCACCAGATCAACACCGGTGATTTCTTCGGTAACTGGGTGCTCGACCTGAATGCGAGTGTTCACCTCGAGGAACCAGAACTCAGCGTTGTCGCCATCGCCGTCGAGCAAGAACTCGACCGTGCCAGCTGAGTAGTAGCCAATCGCTCGAACGGCGGCCAGAGCCGCCTGACCCATTTGGTCGCGAACCGCCGCCGAGAGCACCGGACTTGGCGCTTCTTCGATAATTTTCTGGTGGCGGCGTTGGATCGAACACTCACGTTCAAAGAGATGCACGAGTTCGCCATGTTGATCGCCCATGACTTGGATCTCAATGTGCCGTGGCGCTGGCAGGTACTTCTCCAAGAACACGATGCCGTTACCAAACGACGATGCCGCCTCGCGCTGCGCTCCCGCAACAGCGTCTACGAGCTGCGCTTCGGATTCGACGATGCGCATTCCCTTGCCGCCACCGCCAGCGGTGGCTTTGACGAGCACCGGATACCCGATGTTCGCCGCTGCAACAACAAGGTCAAGGTCATCGGTGACTTCGACCGAGGGCAATGTAGGCACGTTCGCCGTGGCCATGAGCGCCTTTGCAGCGAGCTTGTCTCCCATGGATGCAATGGCCTCGGGTGACGGCCCAACCCACGTCAACCCGGCGTCAATAACAGCCTGCGCGAAGGGCGCGTTCTCAGCTAAGAATCCGTAGCCGGGGTGCACCGCATCAGCACCAGTCACCTGAGCAGCATGCAGGACCTTGGCGGGATCGAGATACGAGTCGGCCGGCGAGCGCCCCCGCAGCGCGACCGCTTGGAGAGCCTCACGAACAAACGGCGCGTCGGCGTCGCCGTCGGCAAAGACCGCAACCGTCTCGATACCCATGCTGTGTGCGCTTGCGAAAATGCGCCGAGCTATCTCGCCCCGGTTAGCAACCAGCAAACGACGCAGAGACTTTTGCGGGACAGCACTGCGCGATGTGTTAGCGGAAGACACCGAAACCCTCAGCTCCTTTGACGTCGTTGTTGTGCACAACCGACAGCGACATGGCGACCACGTCGCGGGTGTCACGAGGGTCGATAATGCCGTCGTCACCAATGCGGCCTGTTGCATAGAGCGCAAGCGATTTGAGCTCGTGATAGTGCTCCATGGTCGCCACGGTTTCGGCGTCGGCTGCCTCGTCGAACTCGATGCCCTTGCGGGCCGCCTGGGCTCGCCGCACGAGTGACATGACACCAGCGATCTGTTTGGGCCCCATGACCGCAATCTTTGCCGTAGGCCAGAGATAGGTGAATCGGGTGTTGAAGCCTCGGCCTGACATGCCGTAGTTCCCGGCGCCGTAGCTCGACCCCAAAATCACGCTGATATGCGGAACCATGGAGTTCGACACCGCGTTGATCATGCGGCTGCCGTTCTTCACGATGCCGCCATGTTCAAAGTCCTTGCCGACCATGTACCCCGTGATGTTGTGCAGGAACACGAGCGGAATGTCTTGCTGGTTGCACAACTGAATGAACTGCGCCGCCTTGTTCGAGCTCTCGTTGAACAGCGGCCCGTTGTTCCCGATAATGCCAACGGCGTATCCATGGATGTGTGCCCAACCGCAGATCAGCGTGTTGCCGTATCGGGCCTTGAACTCCTCGAATCTGCTGCCATCGGTGATCCGAGAGATCACCTCGCGCACGTCAACGGCTGCGGCCAGGTCGCGGCTGATAATGCCGAGCAGGTCCTGGGCATCGTGCAACGGCGCATCGCCAACTCCCGTTGGTCCGTAGCCGCGTTTGCGGTGGTTTAGATGGGCGACGACCTCACGACACATCCGCAGGCCGTCGAGTTCGTCTTCTGCGAGGTAGTCGGCCAAGCCGCTGATCTCGGCGTGCATCTGTGCGCCGCCCAGCGTTTCGTCATCGGAGATTTCGCCCGTGGCCATCTGCACCAGCGGCGGGCCGCCCAAGAACACCTTGGACCGTTCCTTGATGAAGATGTTGTAATCACTCATACCGGGTTGATAGGCGCCTCCAGCAGTCGACGAGCCGAACACGACCGCAATCGATGGAACGCCAAGCTTGGAAAGCTCAGTCACGTCGTAGAACAGCCGGCCTGATTCGCCGAAGTGATCAAGCTGCTCGCGCATCTGGCGTTCGGGGTCATCCGAGCCACGCAGGTCACCGCCAGCCGATTCGACAAATTGCACATACGGCATGCGGTTCTCGCGACTGATCTGGATTGCACGCATGAGCTTCTTGCCTGCGAACGCGGTCATCGCTCCGCCAAGCACCGTTGGATCATTTCCCTGGATCATGCACTCGGTGCCCGAAATGACGCCGACGCCCATGACAAGGCCACCGCCGACGGCGTAGTCAGAGCAGTACGCGGCGAGTGGGCTTATCTCATAGAAGGGCGAGTCCTGATCAAGGACCGCTGAGATGCGTTCGCGGACCGGCAGCTTGCCGCGCGACCGCATGCGATCCATAGCCTTTTCGCCACCGCCCCCCGCCGCTTCAGCGTTGAGCTTGTCGATCTCAGCGATTTGCTCAAGCATGTCCTCGCGATTACGAACGAACTGCTCGCTGCCGGTGTCCAGATTGGTTCGAAGAACAGCCACGCGTAGATAGTACGAGAATGCTCGAACCCGGTGTTACCCGGCGCGCTCGCTCACCGTCAGCCGGCGTCGCGAGCGCCGCCATCGACAGCAAGATCAGCTCCATTGATATGCCACGCCGCATCGCTGGCAAGAAAAGCAACCACGGCACCGATGTCTTCGGGATCCGGGATTCGTTCGGTCAGGTTTGGCATCGAGTTGGCCAGCGCCCACTTTTGGGCCGCCTCCCAGCCGCCGTCGACACCGGCGCGTGCGGCCCGACGCTCGACCATTGCCCGCATCTCGTCGGTCGCGATCATGCCAGGACTCACCACGTTGGCAGTGACGCCGCTCCCGCGCAGCTCCATAGCCAAGGTGCGCACCACTGTCGGCAGTGCGGTCTTGGCCCCGTAGTAGCCAGGGTTAACCTTGCCCGGGCGCTGGGTGCCGATCGTGCCCAAGAAGATGATGCGGCCCCAGCTCTGCTCTCGCATCGCTGGCATACACAACTGTGCGACCCGCACCGACGTCAACACATTGACGTTCCAAGCGTGCTGCCACTGGTCAAGCGAGTCCCAGTTCGAACCAACCGGTTTGCCGAAGTTGTTCACCAACACATCAACCGTTGGTCCGACATGCGCGAGATCACGGGCACCCGCGTCGGTCGTGATGTCGGCAACCACAGCTTCTGCCCGCCCGCCAGATGCCACGATCTCAGCCACCACATCATCGGGTTGGCCAGACTCAAAGCCATGCACCAGCACCTGCGCCCCTTCGGCGGCGAGCACCCGTGCGATCCCTGCGCCTGTCCCGCGATAGCTACCTGTCACTAGAGCGACCCGGCCATCCAATTGAAGATCCATTGTCTCTGTCTAGCTTGGGCAGGGAGCTAGTCCGTAGCCGGTGACGATGGGTGGTTTGAGCGATTGCAGCGGCTTTGCTCGCAAGGCCGCGGGAACCGGCACTCCTTGGTGCGCAATGGCGGTTTCGAGAACGAAGCGAGGCTTCATACTCACCGGGACTAATGATGCCGGTTGCGGCGCTAGAGCAGAGTGTTAGACGCGACGTGCGAGCACAACGAACACGGTGCGTGCCAAAATCTGAACGTCCAAAATGGGTGACCAGTTGACAAGATATTGCAGGTCGTGCCCCAGCTTGAATCCAGGGTCGGTGTGGTAGCGCCCGTGCACTTGCGCCAAGCCCGTGATGCCAGGCCGCACGTCGTGGCGGCGGCCGTACCCAGGAATGATCAACTCAAAGCCCTCGGCGAGTTCACGACGCTCAGGACGAGGCCCGACCAACGACATGTCGCCCTTCACTACGTTCCAGATTTGAGGCAGCTCGTCGAAACGCATCTTGCGCAGCCAGGCCATAGAAGGAATGACCCGCTCGTCATTGCGATCAGCGAGCACTGGGCCCGTCTTGTCTTCGGATCCCATGTACATAGTCCGAATCTTGACCATCGAAAACTCTTCACCAAAGCGCCCAACACGATCCTGGCGATACAGAACGGGCCCGCCCGCAACGACCCGGGCATAGAGAAGGGTCAGAAGCACCACGGGCAATAGAACGGGAAGCGTGACCAGTAGATACAGCAGGTCAAGAATTCTTTTGAAGTGTGCTTTAGAAGGCGGCATTGCGTGGCTGTGCACTGCCACAAACGGCATGCCCGCGATCTGTCGAGTCTTCTTGACACCGAGCAACGTGTCCGCTGGCGTTAGTCGGTGGTATACGCCAATCCGTTGTGCCTCGAAGAAGTCGATCGGGCTTGGATATACCTCACTGAGTTCGATTCCGCCGAGCAGCAACACATCGGTCGCGCCTGCCGCTTCGACTGATTCGGCAAGGTACGCAGTGCTCGAACGACGCGCGACCACGATTGCGTCGCGGTCGGTTTCGGTAAGGTGCGCTTCTGCAAGCTGGATGTCATCGGGGCTGCCCACGAGAAGCACCTTGGGGCGTCCGAACCTTGCAGTGATCAGACTCTGCGCCAGCCACCGGTTGAACGTGAGTAGCGCAATTGCGACCACAGCAAACACGGCTAGGTTGAGTCGAGGCATCAGGAACTTCTCAGATCCGAGCGACAGCGCAGCGTCGATCAAGACGCCAATCACTGTCAACCACGCAACCCGGGGCAGTCGTGAAGTCGCGCCGAGCCGGTGGTCGCGCTCATACAAGCCGCCGAAGTACGCCACGATCATGTGGATGAGAGCGACCGCAGCAAAACCAGCGAAGTAGGCGCCCAGCGAGTACGGCTGCGGCCACGAGGCCAAGGCGCCCCATCGAACCAACGCAATAAGAATCATGGCGGCCATCAACACCGTGGCATCGATGATGTACATCCAGCGAAAGCCGGTCTGCTCTCGTAAGTGTCCGCTGATCGGCTCAGGCGGTCGGCTGGCTTCGGCGCGCGAAACCGCGACATCCCGCTCAGTCGCCTGAAATTCCATCCGAGTAGCGTAGTCGCTCGTCATGAGCTTGAGCTTCTCGTCTGATTGCCTGTGCGATTGTTGGCAGATCGGTTGGAAGCTACCGGAGCGCTTTCACCCATTGATCAAGCCGCAAGTCATTGGTGAGCGCACGACGAGTCAGCGCGAGCGTCACGATGATCACCGAGAGCGCCACGGCGCCAAGCACGAGGAACATCACAATCAGCTGAATGAGCACGGCATCGACCGGATCGACGCCAGCGAGTAGCAAACCAGTCATAGCGCCAGGCAGAGCTATCAGGCCAACGACCTTGGTGCGTTCGATCTGAGGAACAAGGGCAAGCCGAGCGACGTTTCGGACCACTCGACGCATAGCCATGGATCCATCGAACCCGAGTGCCAGCATGGCTTCGATCTGGCCAGCAGAGTCGCGAAGTTCCGATCGCGTGCGATCAACCGCCTGCACGACCGTTGGCATCGTGTTGCCGATGGTGATACCGGCGATGACGATCACCGATACCGCCTCTAGTTCGAGCACACCGAGCCCAAAGATCACGGCGAGCACGACTCCCACAGTGACACCGATTGCCAACAAGCCGACAACGACGAGTTCGCGGGTTGCCCCGGTGCGGCGTGCGACAACAACGCCAGCGATGACGACCATGGCCCCGACCCACAACGCTGACCAAAGGTTCGCGAGCCTTGACGCGAAAATCACGGTGAACAGTGCGCCAACCGCAAGAAGTTGCACCGTGGCACGAGCAGACGCCCACAGGATCGAACGTTCGAGACCAAGATGTTTCCAAACCGAAACACCAAACACAATGGCAACAAGCACGAGCGAGACCGCTGCCTGCCACAGCTCAATATCGGTCCGCATCAGCCGCTGCTAGCCGTTCGTCTGGCGAACAAGCGACGCGCTCAGGTGATGTGTGAGCGGCTGCCCAACGGCGGCCATCTCAACGTCGTAGGTCAGCGTGACCA